>OKWI01000091.1_pt1 | contig 60245 bp, 64 predicted proteins | sample 1607141 | NCBI WGS metagenome assembly OKWI01 (sample SAMN07501048, study PRJEB24779) | human gut metagenome | reverse complement strand
GGGGTTTCCAGCAATTCAAGTAGTATTGGATAGGTTCTATCCTATCTCTACATATAGGTTTCCCTATATGCTGACTAATTTAGCTACTAACTCATGACTAAAGTCACGAGTGTGCGTAGCTATTTTTTAATCAAACTCATATCCACCAGATACCAATATTGAATCTAATTCTATTTTTTCTCTTAAGTCTTCTGGCCAATCTATAAATGGAAGAATGGCAGTAGTGGCTGGCTTTCCTATTCTTATCATAGCCACATTATTAAGTCTTTTTCTTTCTACAATAGCATTTGTACAATGAGTTGTACCAAGCATAGCATATTTTATTAATGAATGGTCAATCTTACTTTCATCTATAACTTTTTTTAAGGCATTGTAAACACCAGTTTCAACATCTTTTGTAGTTGCCACCTTAACTGAATGAATTACTTTTAATTCCCCATCCAGTATACAAGCATCCGTATTTGTTCCTCCAACGTCAATTCCTACACGATACATCAAAATTTCCTCCTAAACTTTTATTTTCCTTGTAATTCTTCTACTGTTTTATATTCCACATCATATCCAAAGTATCCAGGTCCAACTGTCTCAATTCCTTTTTCTGTTCTCCACTTTTCATTACAAGGAAAAGCTACTACCATAACACGAGAACCATATTTTATTCTTTCTGTAGTTATTGGAAATCCAGTTTCTAAATCTAATACTGCTATTAAATCTGGTGTAATACAAAGTGGTGTATCACCTTTTTTGGCAATTAAATTCTCATTTTGGAATAATATAGAATACTCTCCATCATACTCATTAATCCCAGCAAAAAAGGCATGTCCTCTAGTAAATCCACCTTTCAACTCTCTCTTAATATCAATTACTTTTCCTTCAAATAACTTGTATCCACGCAATTCTTTTAGTATATTCTCAACAGCACCTTTTGAATCAGATTTATTTTCAAGTAAAAACCCTCCTATAGTTTCAGCTATTGTAAGAGTATTACCTATAGCAGCTTTTTTAACTTGAGCTCCACTTAAATTATAATCACTAATAGAAGAACTTCCTCCCATTTCTACAGTTAAAGTTCTAGCTAATCTTTCTGACCAAATTCCATCCACAGGATAAAGGATGGCAGAATTACCTTTTTCATCAGACATTACGGCAGGAGATGCCTCATATCCTTCAAGATAAAAAGTTACCATTTGAGCTTCAGGGAAAGCTCTACCCATAGAATCTGCATCTAAGATAGGAAGTCCTTTTTTAGCAGCAACTGCTATAGGCATAAGTGAGTTTATCCCTCCTATTTCTATAGGAATTATAACATCCACTTTTCTATTTAATAATTTCTCCATTATTTCTAAAGGGGTAGTTAACTCTACTTCTGAAAGTAATTTTTCTATTGTAATTACAGGAGAACCCATACCAGATACTGGAACTACCAAAGCATCATCATCAAGTTCATCTAAACTTATTACTTTTACAGGACCATACTTTTTAATGGCTTGTTTTGCAACCAATTTACCTACATATGGGTCACCTCCACCTCCAGTTCCAAGCACTGCTGCACCAACTGCTATTTTATCTACACTTTCTTCTGTTAAAAATCTCATGTTACTTTCTCCTCATATTTCTAATTTATTTTATACTTTATAAACAAATTTCTTTATACTGCTTTGTCTATTTCTTGCTTATTTTTTGTTGAACAAAGCACTTTTCCAATAATAGATTGTACTACAAACCCTGCTATAAAACCATCTAAAGGTGCTATAGTAGTAAGAGTTATAAATCCATATGTTGAAAGGTAAGTTATTAATATACCAATTATCCAAGACACTATTGAACGTTTAACTATTGGTTTATATAATACTCCTTTATCAAAGCCTTTAAGTTCTTGCTTTACTATGTAATATTCTGCTGTATATACACCACCAACAGGTGCAATTACAATTCCAAGTAAATTTAAAAATCCTATAAAACCTTCATATATTCCAAATACAGCCAATAATGTCGCTATAATACCAAGGACTATAGTTAATACTTTCTCAGGAGCCTTCTTAAGTACAAGAGCTATGCTTAATGATGCTGAATATACATTACTTGTATTTGTAGTCCATTGTGCTAATGTAAGTACTATTATACCTGGTATAGCAATTCCTAATGTAATAAAAATTCTCATAATATCTGAAGTTCCCATACATTTTACTAATACTATCGAAACTATTATCATAAAAGCATTTCCAAATTGTATTCCCAAAAAGCTTGAAAGAGCACAGTCTCTTCTACTTTTAGCCCAACGACTTATATCAGGAGATACAATTGCACCAACTATTATTATACTCATTGACAGAGAAACTCCACCTGCAAATGTCATAGTAGATTTCATATTATCATCAACTGAAATTCCATTTGCTCTAAAAGCTAAGAATATAGTTAGCATCATAAGAACTAATAAAAATGGTACTGAATACACACTCAACTTCTCCATTGCCTTATATCCATAAATTGCAGTACTCATCATCAAGAGACCACCTATTAGGCTTAAAATCTGCATACTGACATCTAAATTAAATATATCTTTTATTATTATCTGTGCATTTTGAGCAAAGAAACCTACTTGAACTCCAAACCAACCTAATAGAGAAACCCCTATAACTAGAGAAAATATTTTTGCTCCAGCTTCTCCAAATACATACTTTGTTATCATAGATGTAGATAAACTTGTAGATGAACCAACCAAAGAGCATGTAGTATACAAAATTGCAGAAAAAAATGAACCAACAATTACTGACAATATTGCTTGTTTCATTGGCATACTCTGTGCCAACTCAGCGCCTAAAATAACAGATGATAAATCTACACCTATTGCTACTAAAACTGAAAACATAGCTACCCAACCACGTTTTTGATTCTCTGGAATCTGTTCCAGAGCATAGTTAATTTTTTCTTCTTCCATTTTCATCCCTCCATTTAAATCGTAAAACTACTGACCTTAGCATATTTTACAATTTTCTAATTTATAAATTTATTAACTATCATATTTTTATAATTTTCATTTAATATATAGTTTTAAATTTTCTGAAATAAGTTTATAATAAAAAACGCCTCTTGGAAAAATCCAAGAGACGAATATAAATCCGTGTTACCACTCTTATTAGTAAAAATTAATTTTACTCACTCATTTTCTTAAGGCGAATTAAACCACTATTCTAACATAATTACAATAGTATTCTCCAAAGTCCTTTTCACATAAATTCCAATATTAGTTCTCAGCCAAATCTAACTCTCTGTAAAATTCCTTTATGCTACTTTCTTCTTCTACGAATATATAATATTGATTTGTAGTTAATTTATGATTTATATCATAATATATATGCAATATTTTGTCAACTTAAAAAGTCAATTACTTGCATTTTTTAGTTTTATATGTAAATTTTCATACTATTACTATATTTATATAATGTATTTTTTTAAATTTCATCAAAATATATTTTTTTTATACTTTATTATCTATAAATTTACAGTATAAATAATATATATTTAAACAATTGATTTTATATAAAATATAATTTAATATATATAAATAAAATATTATATTTTAAAATTCAAAAACAAAAAGCTATGATTTTACATTCATAGCTTTATATAACCAATATTCCAATTTATAACTAAAATATTTTATTAAAATTAATTCTCTCTTAAAATATATATTTAAATCTTAATAGTATTTACTTATAATTATATTTTAATAGTGACTTCATTAGATTACATCTATTGAATCATTCACATTTATAATTCCTTCTTTTAGAACCTTTACAAAAATTCCTTCTCGTGGCATCACACAGTCACCTGTCAATTTCTTAATTTCACATCCATTGTGACATTTTTTCCCTATTTGAGTTACTTCAACTTCACATTGCCCTATTCTTAACTTTGTACCAACAGGCAGGGAAAAAACTTCTATCCCTTCTGTAGTTACATTTTCAGCAAAATCTCCATATTTTAATTGGTCAAAGCCTTTCATTTTCATTTTATCTATGCTTTCTTTTCCAAGTAAGCTTATCTGACGATGCCAGTTTCCTGCATGTGCATCTCCAACTATCCCATGATTTATTTTTAGCTCTGCACATTGTACAGGAACTTTAATTACACCTTTTTTCTCACTTATATTTATTGACACTACCTTCGCCATATTTCCTCCAAATTTTAACCCAATATATTATTAATTTACTCGAACTTAAAATCTCCTGATTTTCCACCAGTCTTCTCTACAAGATGGATATTACTTATAACCATTTTTTTATCAACTGCTTTACACATATCATAAATTGTAAGTGCTGCTAAAGAACATGCATTTAAAGCTTCCATTTCTACTCCAGTTTTCCCAAGAGATTTACAGGTTGCGTATATCTTAATAGCAGACATAGAATCATCTACATCAAATTCTAAATCACATCCAACTAATTTAATCTGATGGCACATTGGTATGTTTGAAGATGTATTTTTAGCTCCCATTATACCTGCAACTTGAGCTACAGACAATACGTCTCCTTTTTTTATCTGACCATTTTTTACTTTTTCTAATGCTTCCTTACTAAGAGTAATTGTAGCTGTAGCTACGGCCGTTCTTTTAGTATCATCTTTTTCACTTATGTCCACCATCTTGGCATACCCTTTTTCATTTATATGTGTTAACATTACTTATCCTCCAATTTCATACATACGCCTATTTGTATCACTACATTTATTTTCTATTAAATGATGTTTTTCTGGTTTTTGTTTTATTATATCTTTCATAGATTCTCTAAATAACAATGGTTTATGTAAAAATGGTTTTATATCTATTTCTTCTTTTGAATGTAGACATAATTTTATTGCACCACTAGAAGTAAGTCTAATACGATTACAAGTGTTACAAAATGAACAGCTTAATGGAGTTATAATTCCTATTCTTCCTTTAGCTCCTTTAAACATATAATATTCTGCTGTACTTTTTTCATCATTTTTGACTTTATATAAACCATATATTTTTTCAATCATTTCTTTTACATTAAAATAACCCTTCTTATAAACTCTATTAGCCTCACCTAATGGCATAAGCTCTATAAATCTTACATCAATTGGTGATTTAACTGTTAAAAACATAAAATCTTTAAGCTCATCATCATTAAACCCACTTATAGCAACGCAATTTAACTTTACTTTTATACCTAAGTTTAAACAAGATTCAATCGATTTTAAGACATCTTTTAAGTTTCCTCCTCTTGTTACGGATTTATACTTATATTCCTTCAAAGAATCTAAACTTATATTAACTTTATTTAAGCCACATTTTTCAAGCTCAAAGATTCTATCAGAAAGCCCAATAGCATTAGTGGTCATTCCTATGTTATTTATTCCACATTCTTCTTTTGTAAATTTTATAAGCTCATTTAATTTAGGATATAAAAGAGGTTCTCCTCCAGTAAATCTAATTTTTGTTATACCTTGTTCAGCCATAGCCTTTATAATAAACTTGTAGTCTTCAAAGCTTAGATTTTCATTTATATAATTTTTATCAAATTTTACATCTGGTGGCATACAATAGACACACCTTAAATTACACTTATCTGTAAGTGAAATACGAAGGTAGTCTATTTTTCTTCCATACTTATCAATCATACTTTATCTACCTCTTTGTCTATTTTTTATCTATCTAGATTATATACTATTCACTTTTTTTAGTGGCACATTCTGTAGCTTCTCCTCTTAAAACTTCTATGCCATGGTCTAAAACATCAATTATAAAACTTAGATTTTCAACTGCACCTTTAGGACTTCCAGGTAAATTTATTATTATAGAATTATTTCTTATTCCACTTACACCCCTACTTAGTATGGCCTTTTTAGTAATTTCTGTGGATTTCATTCTCATATATTCGCTCAGACCTGGTATTTCTTTTTCCAACACTTCCTTAGTTGCTTCTGGGGTTATATCTCTTTTTGAAAAACCAGTACCTCCATTTGTAAGAATTAAATCTATTTTATTACTATTACAAAGTCTTATAATATTTTCCTTTAGCATTTCCTTATCATCTTTTATAAGTACATATTCAGTAACTTTATAAGCTCCTGTATTTTCAACAAATTCAGTTAACTTTTTTCCTGTTATATCTTCTCTTTTTCCTTCATATCCTTTATCACTAAGTGTTATAATTGCAACATTAAACATACGTTCTCACCCCTCTATACATTGATTAAGTCCTATAAATAAAAATCTCTTTTAATAAAACCTATTTTCTTTTATTCTCTTTTCTATCAGCAATATAACATATTATATTTATTTTTTATTTATATCACCTATAATAATACATTTTTTATTATTCCAACGTTCTCAAAATGAAGATATTACTTCAAAACTGTATTAAATATAAAACTAATTATACATGTCACATACATAATGAATGTAAGTACTTTTAATTTCTATAATTATTATAACATTGTCCATATTTTTCTCTACAAATAAAATTTTTAAAGTCTATACCATACATTATATAATATAATTTTACTTATTTATATAATATCACCCTAATTTTATTGTCATAATAGTTAAAATTTCTTCTCAAATTAGTTTTTTCAAATAAAAAAAGGCATCCATAAAATTTTTAAAAGATGCCTCTTTTTAACTATTTATATTTTATTTTTCAAGAATACTATTATCATCTTCTAAAACAACTGCTGTTCCATAAGCAAGCATTTCTGCTGCCCCTTGCATAACTGAAGCTGAAGACAGTCTAAATGCTATTACTGCGTTTGCACCTTTAGCTTCTGCATCTTCAACCATTCTACCTATGGCAATTTGTCTTGCTTCAGTGAGCATTTCATTATATCCAGTAAGTTCTCCTCCAACAAGATTTTTAAAACTTGCTCCTATATCTTTTCCAACATGTTTTGCTCTTATTGTACTTCCTCTCACTAATCCTAAAACCTTTGATATCTTTTTACCTTCTACTTTTTCTGTAGTTACTATTAACATAATATATCAACTCCTTAGTATCCTATTTAATACATTATATCATGTAACTCACAATTTTTTTAACAAATATTGTAATTTAATGTTTCATTAACCAATCTGTACTTTTATTAACCAATCTATACTATAAAATAATATGTTTTATTAACTAATTATATTTTTATTATTAAGAAATATAATTTTATCTAGTCAACTCATCATATAAACTTAAATTATATTCTATATTTAATTTTAAATCTTTAGTCTTTTTAATCATCATTTCACTAAAGCTTCCTTTTTCAAACCACATATTTTGTATATCCAAAAGCTCTACTTCTTCTAAAATCACATCCATCTTAGATTGTTTATCAATAATAGCTACAACATCAATATTGTGTGGAACATCTTTTAAACATTCATACACATCTATTCCTTCAATAGGTTTTTTCTCTTCATCTATAGCAACAACTTTGTACATATTCCTTTTAAGTTCATCTAATATTTTATATGCTTTACTTTCTTTATCGCTATTATTTAATATTACTGCCCAAGAATCGCATTTAAGTAAATTCATAAACTCTCCTCCATATAAATCCTACTCTATTTTACAACCATAGCTAATTAAACTTTAGTTAATTTTTTATACTCATCAACAGTGTTTACATTTAAAAATAAATCTTCTTCATCAAAGTATATATAACTTTTATCTATTTTATCTATAAAGCTTCTGAGCTTTAAATCATTTTCCCTTATACATAAAGATACTTTATTTATTATACTCTTTTTATATCCAGAACACAATGGTTGTAACTTTCCATTTGTCACTGAAATCACACTTTTATCATCCATTTTATTAGCTATTCTTTCGACTATTTGATTATTTAGATATGGCATATCACATGCAATTGTAACTATATCATACTTTGCATATTCAAGAGCAGTATATATTCCTCCAATTGGACCAACATCTTTTACTATATCATTATAAACTTTAATATCGTATTTAGAATATAATTCTTCATTATTAGATATTATTATCAACTCATCAAAGTTTTTAAATGCTTCTATTGCAATTTCAATAAAAAGCTTATCATGTAACTCTAAAAAGGCTTTATCTCTACCCATTCTAGAATTTCTTCCCCCTGCCAAAATTACACCTGTTTTCTCTATACAAATCGCCTCCTCCAAAATAATTTTACTTAATTCATATATATTTGAAAAATGGCGCATTAGCGCCACTTCAGCATTAACCTATTACTCAAAGATTTGAATAATCTTTTCTTTAAATGTATTCATAAGCTTTTCTTTTTCTTCTAAGTATTCACCATAACACTCATATTCTCTACATATACAATTTATGATTTCACTTGATGTAAAGTTTATTTTTTCAAGATTATAGTTATATAAAATTTCAACACTATCAATCTCACTTATACTATTAAATATACAATCATATATATCTTCAATTATAAGCTTACTATCCTCTTCAAATTGGCATAATAATTGCTCCCTATTTTCTTCTAGTAGCACATTTTCTTTTATAAACTCTACAAAGTTTTCAAAGTCTTTGGTATTGTTATATGGCTCTATTTCAAATAATATTCTAAAAAATAGGTTCCATGGAAATTCTGTGTTTAATCTACTTCTAAAATGATTTCCTAGGTCTTTACAAAACTTATCATCAAATGTTGGTTCTCTTTCAAATTCTATTTGCTCATTAAAATCTATATCCTTGTTTACAATTTCATTTAATCTTGCAAACTCATCAAGCATAAAATTACCTAAAACTTCATCACTTATATCTTGTTTATTAAAAGAATAGTTCAATATAGTCTCACATGGTTTTTTAAAATCTACAACAAAACCTATACTTTTATTCATCTTTTCAGAAAAAGCGTCATAGACTAATTTCGCAAATAATTTTTCAATTTCTTTTTTACTTACTTTCATATTAAAAGACTTCCCTGAATGAAAGTTTTTATAAATACTTAAAAGCTGATTATCTATCATAGTAAGATTATTCTTTATAGAGTCCATCATATCCTTTATAAATTTATCAGCAAGTAAATATGTATTGTTTTTATAAATTATTTTATGTTCTATTTCACTCCAAAACACATTTACAAGAGATTTAATTTGAAGTTCAAATTTTACTTCTCTATCTAAATACGCAAAAACTCCATCTATTTTATATATTTCAAATCCATTTTTTTGCTTATTGGGTTGTCTCTCAGATAGTTTTAATTTAATATTCTTATTCTCTTTATTATAATAGTTTATTTTGTCATCTGTTTTATTAAAATATCTTCTCAAAAGTCTATATATTTTGTTTTCATCCTCAATAAATCTACACTCAATTCTTAGGCCTATTAAGTCAGAAACATTATGAATAAGATTACTTGCTTCTCCATATTTTTTTAAATATCTATTTCTAATTATCTTTTCTCTTAAACTTGATTCTGATTTTATTCTAGAGGTTACATTTATATATTCTTGATTCTTTTCATCCAAGATATTTTCAAAATACTCTTCTATTTCATCTGATATAGTTTCTAATGTTGGTGACATTGTCCTCAACATATCAATAGACTCTTCAATAAAATCAAATTCTTTTAATCCCATAAATTTTTACACTCCTAATATTTAATAACTGTTAATTATTTCAGTCCTTTATATTTGATTACACTATTATTTTAACATTTTTTCCTATCATAAGTAAGTATTCTCCAAAAACCTTCATATATATTTCAAATTAACATTAATTTATTTAGTTTTTTACTTTTAATTTTAATTTTTTTACCAACTTTACATATGAAATGAGAGTTATTAAACTAAATGAGTAATTTTAAGGAATGAGTAAGAAAATATACATTTATTGTAAACTTTTGTCATTTACTATATAAAAATTATTTTTTGCATTGTTATATGAAATATAAAAAATGATAAATCAATGCTTAATTAAATGAAAATATAACAATTAAAACAATGTCTAAGTAGATATTAATTCAAAATACAAGTAAATACATTTATTTTTAAATACAAAAAACAAATTACCACTAATTAAATTAGTGGCAATTTATTGAAAACATATTATCATTTTATACCATTACTAAATATCTTAAATAAAACTACACTTAATTAAAACCCTATATAAATACCTATTGTTAAAAAAACTAGAGATACAGCTGTCAAAATCAACAAGATAGGCATTATAAATCTTACCCATTTTGAAAATGGAATATGGGCTACTGCAAGTGCTCCCATCAGTACTCCTGAAGTTGGAGTTATAAAGTTTGTAAGACCCACACCAAATTGATAAGCGGTTACTATCACTTGAGCCGATATATTAACCAAATCACCAAGAGGAGCAAGTACAGGTACTGTAAGTGAAGCAAGACCTGAAGATGATGGAATTAAAAATGCCAATGCAGCTTCCAAGAAAAATGATAAATATACAAATATAACCTTTGGAAGCCCACCTAGAAAGGCTGCTGCGGAATTTAATATAGTATCTATTATAAATCCATTTTGAGCAATTATTACGATTCCACGAGCCAAAGCTATAGCAAGAGCTGCAGATGCTAAATCTTTTGCTCCATCTATAAAACTTTCTGAGATTTCAATTTGAGATAATCTACCAACCAATCCAGAAAGCACACCTATTGCAGCAAAACACATTGATATTTCTGGAATGTACCATCCTTGACTTAAAACACCCCAAATCATTATTGCCATCCCTATTCCAAATATAGCAAGAACAGATACTTCTTTAAAAGTAAATTCTTTTATTTCTGTTGAAGTTTGATTAAGTATTGATTTATTATTTTTATCTATTTCATATACTATTGAACTTTCAGGATTTTCCTTTACCTTCTTAGCATAGTACATAACAAATGCTATACTTATTAGTATATATGCTATAAAAATAACTACTCTGTAAGTTACTCCTGAACCAGGAGCAAGTTGAGCTAGTGCCTGTGCAATACCAACTGAAAATGGATTTATTGTTGAAGCGGCGGCTCCTGCTGCTGCTCCTATAAATACAATTGCTATTGCTGTTAGAGAATCATATCCCAAGGATGTCATGAGTGGAACAAATATCATATAAAATGGTAATGTCTCTTCTGCCATCCCAAATGTTGTACCTCCAAGTCCAAATAAAATCATTGATATTGGAATTATAAGAAGTTCTTTTCCCTTAAACTTAGAGATAACCGAAGCTATTCCTGCTTCTATAGCTCCAGTCCTATTTACAATACCAAAAGCACCTCCAACTATTAAAACAAAACCTACAACTTCAGCTGAATCGATAAAGCCTTCTATTGGTGCTTTAAAAACATCTGCAAATCCTTGAGGATTACTTTCTACACTTTGATAAGTCCCTGGTACAACTACCATTCTACCTTCTACATCTTCTCTACTAAATTCACCACTTGGTACTATCCAAGTCAATATTGCCATTAAGACTATTAGTAAAAATATTATTGTAAAAGTGTGTGGTATAATAAATCGTTTCTTTTTACTGTCAGTCATTATAATGTCCTCCATACTTTACTAAATTTTAAATCTTTCTAGGATATTGTTTAATCTCTCTGACTAAAGTTTTCCCTTTTTACAATTTTTTATTAGCAAAGATATAAAATAAAAAAGCTACCTTTTAAAATTTAAAAGATAACTTTTTTATTTTTATTTAAGTTAAAAATTCAATATACTATATTTACTAATTCAACTTTTCATTATAATTTGATATGGTTTTTTTAATATCTTTAGACCTCATTATAGTTGACATTATAGCAAAATCATCACAGTATTTTAATGTTTCCTTGACATTAGATGGTAAAATTCCCCCAAGTGCAATTATTTTAATATCAGTAATCTTTTTAGCTTCTTTTAAAAGCTCAATTCCTTTTGGATTTAATCCTTCTTTACATTTAGTTTCATATATATGTGATAATGTTATGTAATCTATTTTTATATTTTGATTTCTTATTAATTTTTCTAAATAATCTACTTCCTCTACTTTATGTAAAGATAATCCTAGTATTTTATTTTCATTAAAATTATACTTATTTTCAATTAAATTCAAGAATAATTTAAAAGGAAGATGGATACCTTGACAATCCACTTTTTCAAAAAATTCAATGTTACTATTTATTATAAAATTAACCTTGAATTTATTTCTACACTCTTTTTGATTTATATTAGTTTTCAAACTTTCATCTGATATTTGCTCTTGAAAATCTATACAATTGATTTTAGTTTTTATTTTCATATATAATTTTCTTAGCTCTTGATATTCCAAATCCTTTTCTCTTATTATTATATTTTCTACACCACTCAATATAGACTCTTTAATAACTTCTAAATATCGTTCCTCACTACATAATTTTCTGTTTGTTATCAGATACATTTAAAATCTTTCCCAATCTTTAAACACATGCTGATAACCAATTGAGTTTAGCATTTTCTCCACATCTTTAACAGTACTTTCATCATTTATCTTAAATTGAGCAGTATCATGCTCATCTTGAGAATGACCTCCTACATCAGTAGATACACCTGCACTCAATTTAGTTACTCCTAAAGGTATTATATGACTTCTCATTTCTAAATTTTCTCTAGTGGATATGTTTATAGCTGCATGAGGGTCAAATAATCTCATACATACCATAGCTTGAACTAAATCAGTATCACTTATATCTACCAATTCCTCAAAACACCCTTTAAAAGGTCTCATTCTTGGTGTTGAATATGAAAGCTCAATGTGAGGATATTTCGTTTTTAAGTATTTCCCATGCAATATTGTAAAAAAAGTTTCTTTTCTAAAATCATTTAGCCCTAAAAGTGCACCTATTGATAAAGTCCTCATACCTGCTTTTGCCCCTCTTTCAGGAGCATCTAGTCTAAATTTATAATTTGATTTTGGGCCTTTTATATGTACTCTCTTATATATTTCCTCGTCATAAGTTTCTTGATATACTGTTAATCCTTCAACACCTTTATCTACAATGTACTTATATTCTTCTACTTCCATTGGATAAACTTCTATACCTATAGAGGGAAATTTCTCTCTTAATATTTCTATAGCCTCACCTATATATTCTACACTTGAGTGAAAACTACTTTCTCCAGTCAAAACAAGTAGATGTTTGAAACCTTCTTTTGAAATTGCTTCTCCCTCTTCTCTAATTTCATCCATAGTTAATTTTTTTCTTTTTATTCCACTCTTTATATTATAGCTACAATAAACACATTGATTAACACAATAATTTGCTATATACATTGGTGTATATAAACATACTGTTTTACCAAAGTATTGAACACTTAATTTATGTGCTTTTTGTGCCATATCTTCTAAATGTTTTACTGCAGTTTTAGAAAGCAAATTTAATATATCAAAATCTTCAAGCTTGTCTTTTGATAAACTTCTTAAAACATCATTATCAGTAACATTATTTAAATATCCATCAAAATCAAAATCCCTATATTTTTCTATTACATCATAAAAACTCATCACCAATCACCACTTTCTATAAATTGCCTAAAAAACCTGTTAAAGGAGAAGATGCATTTGCAAATTCTGACACATTTCCTGTTTTTGCAATATATGCTTCTCTTCCACCTTCTACAGCTAATTTAAATGCTCTAGCCATTTGTACAGGGTCTCCTGCTGAAGCTATAGCAGTGTTGACAAGTACTGCATCAGCTCCCATTTCCATAGCCTCCATAGCTTGAGATGGTTTTCCAATACCTGCATCTACTATTATTGGTATATCCAACTCATCTATCATTATTCTTATCATTTCTTTCATTTGAAGACCTCTATTTGAACCAATTGGAGCTCCAAGTGGCATAACTGCCGCTGCATTAGCTTCTATAAGTCTTCTTCCAGCATAAAGGTCTGGTGTCATATATGGAAGAACTATAAACCCCTCATCAGCAAGTATCTTTGTAGCTTTTATAGTTTCTTCATTATCAGGAAGTAAATATCTAGTATCTGATATTACTTCTATTTTTATAAAATCTCCACATCCCATTTTTCTAGATATTCTAGCTATTCTTACAGCTTCTTCTGCATTAGTAGCTCCTGATGTATTTGGAAGTATTGTCATCTCTTTTGGAATATACGTTAATATGTTTTCTTGTTTATTGTCTAAATCCACTCTTCTAAGTGCCATTGTTATTATTTCACTTCCACTTTCTTTTATTACCTCAGGCAATATATTATTTGAACCATATTTACCTGTTCCAACCAATAATCTGCTATTAAATTCATGTCCACCAAGTACCAATTTATCCATATTATTTCCCTCCACGTTAAATTTTTTTAATATTCAATCTTTTTTATATCTAATTTTAATATTTACATATCTATAAGTATTTGCGTTGCCAAATTTGCCATATGATTTGCGCAGATGGCAACCCTTGGAGCCATAAGCCCTTCACCAAATTTAGCTTCATTCACAAAATCCCCACATATATAAAACCTGTCTTTTATCTTCTTAGTAGTTATTATATTTGAATCATAGTAACCTGCCATACCAGATGATGCTATTAAATATTTATCTTTTAAATTTATTAATACATAATTACATACCTGTGCTTTACATGAAGCATCATCAAAGGCCTCAATTATTAAATCTGAATCCTTAATAGTATCCATATTGTTCTTGTTTAAAAAAATATCTCGTTTATTTAATTTTATAAATGGATTTATTTTTTTTATATTTTCTATCATGGCATCAGTTTTTAGTTTTCCTATATCATCTATAAAATACTGCTGTCTATTTAAATTAGATGGTTCTACAACATCATAATCTATAAGTAAAAGTTCTCCCACTCCTATTCTAGCTAAAGAGATAGCTATATTGGAACCAAGTCCCCCCAATCCCAATATAGCAACTTTCCCTTTTTTTAATTTATTATGTATATTTGGAGTATGTCTAGCAATCAACAAGCTTTCCAATTCATCAAGTGATGGCTTAACTCCTTTTTGTATAAGTGTTAATTTATCATTTTCACAAAGGGTCATATCTGTTTTAATTGGATATCCATTTAACACCAATACATCACATTTATTGTTATAGCTATCTCTAACTTTATAAGCAGTTGTATTTTCCTCAACATCTGTTAATAATTCATTTACAAATATTTTTATTTTAACCACCTCCAATAAAGCTAATAAGCTCTACAATGTCCTCGTCTTTTAATACATATGTATTGTAGTTAGATTCTTCAATTATCTCTAAATTCACTTCAACTACAACTCTATCACTTTTTAAATTATATTTATTTAATAAATCTATAACAGTCAAATCTTTTTCAAATTCAATTTCCTTCCCATTAACCTTCACTAAATCACCTCCTCTTTTCAGCTTATTTTTATTCCAGTCATACTAGCCAAAAATTATATTAGATTAAGTTCCTCATTGTTTAATATTTTCTTAACTGTTCTCATTGAGCACATTTTTCCACACATAGTACAACTATCCTCATGAGTAGGAGTTGATTCATCTCTGTATCTCTTAGCTTTTTCAGGGTCTATTGCAAGTCTAAACATCTCACACCAGTCTAAATCAGCTCTAGCTTTACTCATCTTATTATCCCATTCACGAGCACCTTTAACATTTTTAGCTATATCTCCTGCATGAGCAGCTATCTTTGCAGCTATTATACCCTCTTTCATATCATCTAAATTAGGCAATCTTAAATGTTCTGCTGGAGTTACATAACATAAAAAATCTACTCCTTTGGCACATGCTAAAGCTCCTCCTATTGCACTTGTTATATGGTCATAACCTGGTGCTATATCTGTAACCAATGGTCCAAGAACATAAAAAGGTGCTCCATGGCATAATCTCTTTTCTAATACTACATTTGCTTCTATTTCATCAATAGCCATGTGTCCAGGACCTTCTATCATTACTTGTACATTTCTTTCCCATGCTCTTTTAGTAAGTTCACCTAATACTACAAGTTCTTGAATTTGAACACCATCAGTAGAATCTTTTATACAACCTGGTCTACAAGCATCTCCTAAACTCAATGTAACATCATATTCTTCACATATATCCAATATTTTATCAAAATTAGTATAAATAGGATTTTCCTTATTATTTAATTCCATCCATGCAAACAATAAAGAACCTCCACGAGATACTATATGAGTCAATCTCTCATGATTTTTTATTTTTTGGCAAACACTTCTTGTAAGACCTGCATGTATAGTAATAAAGTCTACTCCATCAATAGCATGTTGTCTTATTACATTTAAAAACTCTTCTTCTGTTATATCTTTTAATTCTTTTTCCAAATATCCTACTGCATCATACATAGGTACTGAACCTATCATTGCAGGTGACATTTCAACAACCTTTTCTCTAAATTCTCTAGTTTTGCCATAATTACTTAAATCCATTATAGCTTCAGCTTTCATGTCTATTGCTACTCTAACTTTTTCAAGTTCTTTTTCTATATCCTTACAATCTCTTGAAATTCCTAGATTTACATTTATTTTTGTTCTTAAATTTTTACCTACACCTTCTGCACTTAAAGATTTATGATTTTTATTAGCTGGTATAACAACTTGTCCATTTGCTATTAATTCTCTTAATTCATTTACATCTACCTGTTCTTTTTGAGAAACGATTTCCATTTCTTTAGTTATTATGCCTTTTCTAGCAGCATCCATTTGTGTTGTATAGTTCATATTACAATCCTCCAAGATTAAAGTTATAGTTTTTGAAAATAAAAAAAGTGCTTTTCCTCGTTTGGAAAGCACTCTTATAATCGTATATACACTTAGACAAATTTCTCCTAACATTGAATAATTTGCCTATTTATATAATAAAATTATATTAAAAAGCTTCCCTTCGCAAGCATTATCTTGATCAGGTTATTAGGGTTTGTAAGTTACGGCTTTATCTCTCAGCTAGCCAATTCTAGCGCCCCTAGCTCTAATTTTTCATTATTTTTACAAATTCAGTATAACACAGCAAAATTATTAGTTCAACACAATAATACAAATTTTATTTTTTATTAAGTTAAAAATTACTCTGCTATAATATTATTTTTTAAGTTTTCAAGATAAGAGTCAAGTATCACAGCTCTTATATTTTCATACTTTATTGAATCTGGAAGTTTTCTTTTTATGTTATTTAAATTATCATAGCCAACTTTTTCGCAAACTTCTAAAATCATCTTCTTTTTATCTTCATTATAAAAATTTTCTAGTCCTAATTCAAATGATATACTATGTCCATCCTTTACATAGTCATGCACATATCCAATAATGGTTGACAGTGAAACTTCTATTTCTTGACTGATACTTTGTATATCTTTTCCTTGATTTAGCAAATCTAATGCTATTTCATTATTTTTTCTACTTTCTCCATCTAATATTAACTTCCTTTTGCCCTTTTTCTCCCAAATAACATTAATATTATTTTCTTTTACATATTTATTAACCTCTGCCAAAATACTAGCTCCATATTTTTCAAATTTTACTCCACCTATGCCAGAAATATCTTTTAATTGTTCTTCATCAAGTGGATATCTTCCACTTATTTCTTTCAAAGCCTTATTGGCTAAAATCATATATGCAGGTAATTTTTCCTTTGTTGCATATTCTTCTCTAATGACTAACAGTTTTTCATATAAAACTTTATCTGTATTAACCTCTAAGAAATCACTATTAACGTTCTTTGAATCGACATTTTTTTCATCTATTTTTTTATTTATATTATTTTTTTCGACATATTCTTTAATTACTGCTTCAAAATCTCTACCATATTTTTGATATTTAATTTCTCCTACTCCAGAGATATCTAGCATTTCTTCTTTATTAATTGGATAACTACTAGACATGGCTCTAAGTGTACCATCTCCAAATACCATATATGGAGCTATCCTTTCTTCACTTGCAATTGAATGTCTAAGTTCTCTTAAAGCATTATATAACTCATCCTCTACTTCCAATGATTTTGTCATAACAATTTCTTTAAACTCTACTTTCACTTCACCTTTTAAAACTTTCATAGACATCTCATTTAATCTTATAGTAGGAAAACTACCTCTATTTCCATTGCCTAGAGTCTCAACTAAATCTAAAAAACCATGAGAAACCAATGTATTTACAAAATTCTTTAAGTCTTCACTAGAATAATCTCTCATAATGTTATATGTAGACAAAGTATTTAATCCAAGCTGTAAAATCTTTTTATTCTTAGAACCTCTAAGCACATCTACAATAGTAGTAACACCATAACTTCTTTTCATTCTAGCTACACATGAAATGACTTTTTGTGCATCTATAGTTTTATCTACTATTTCACCCTCTACTAAACAATTGCTACAATTATTGCAATTGTCTATATAATTTTCTCCAAAATAACTCAATATTGTCTTTCTATAGCATGAATTACTGTAAACTAAGTCAATCATGTATTGAAGCTTCTTATGCTGAAATAATTTTCTTTCAGGATTTTCAACTCCAATATCAATTAAATATTTTTGTATATGTACATCTCCTGGAGAAAATAAAAGTACACACTCACTTTTTTCTCCATCCCTACCAGCTCTACCTATTTCTTGATAGTAGTTTTCTATACTTTGAGGCATATTGTAATGTATAACCCATCTTATATTAGGTTTATCAATACCCATTCCAAATGCATTTGTTGCTACCATTATATCCACATTATCATTTATAAAATCTTCTTGATTTTTACTTCTTTCATTTTTAGATAAACCTGCATGATATTTTGATACAGATATATTTCTCTTAGATAAACCATTAGATATATTTTCAACTTCCTTTCTAGTTGCAACATATATAATTCCAGACTCATTTTTATGATTTTGAATATAATCTAAAATATACTTATTTTTACTAGATGATTTTACTATATTTATTGATAAATTCTCTCTATCAAATCCAGTTATATAATAATCTGGATTTTCTAAATACAGTAAATTTATTATATCAGTTCTTACCTCTTCTGAAGCTGTTGCAGTAAATGCTGTAACTATGGGTCTTTTAGGCAAATTTTTTATAAAATCAGAAATCCTTCTATAACTCAACCTAAAATCATGCCCCCATTGAGATACACAATGTGCTTCATCTATCGCAACTTGACTTACATTGTTATTATTTATTAGCTCAATAAACTCTTGTGCATCTAATCTCTCTGGAGCAATATAGAGTATTTTATAATTATTTTTTCTAATATTATTTAATATTTCATTAAATTCTTTGCTACTTAATGAACTATTTATAAAAGCAGCACTAATTCCCATAGTCTTTAAGGCATCTACTTGGTCTTTCATAAGTGATATAAGTGGAGAAATTACTATTGTCATTCCATCTAAAATCAAAGCTGGAATTTGATAACATATTGATTTTCCCCCTCCTGTTGGCATAATAGCTAACACATCTTTTTCGCTTAAGATAGAATTTATTATAGATTCCTGACCTTTTCTAAAACTTGTATATCCATAGTATTTTGATAGTATTTCTAAAAGTTTTTTATTCATATATTACTCTCCTAATTTAAATTAATTAGACTTCTTTCCTGATTATGTTCAAATTTTTATTTTTATATTCACAATCGTGGTATTTCAAAGTTTATAGACATTCTATATTATATATTAACATATATTTTTTAAAAAAATAGTTTGCAAAGTAAAATAATTTATGATACATTCTAAATATAAATTTAATACTTAATCTTCGGGGTAGGGTGAAATTCCCAATCGGCGGTATAGCCCGCGAGCCAAGGTAAAACTTGGTTGATTTGGTTAAATTCCAAAGCCGACAGTAAAGTCTGGATGGAAGAAGATATTTAATGAGTGTTTTTGTAGAGCAATTTTGTTCTACATTTATTAAACATTTATTGTAGATTATTCTAAACCCTGAGTTAATTCTCAGGGTTTTTTGTTTAAAAATTATCCAATTAAACAGGAGGTGTACATATTGTGAATTTTGTGAATCAAAAAGAAAAAGATATTTATTATATGAAAAAAGCTATTGAATTGGCTAAAAATGGAGAAGGCTTTGTAAATCCAAATCCATTAGTTGGATGTGTAATTGTTAAAGATAGTAATATAATAGGCAAAGGATATCATGAGAAATTTGGCTCTAATCATGCTGAAGTAAATGCTATAAACAGTGCTAAACAAAGTCTAAAAGACTCTACTCTTTATGTAAACTTAGAACCATGTTCTCATTATGGGAAAACGCCTCCTTGTGTAGATAAAATTATACAAAATAAGATTAAGAGAGTTGTAATATCTACATTAGACCCAAATCCACTTGTTTGTGGTAATGGAGTAAAAAAATTAAAAGATAACAATATTGATGTTACTGTGGGAATATTAGAAGATGAAGCAAGAGATTTAAATGAGGCATTTTTTTATCATATAAAAAACAAAAGACCTCTTTGTATTGTAAAATCAGCAGTAAGTCTAGATGGTAAAATTGCTACAAAATCACTAGAATCAAAATGGATATCTAATGAATCATCAAGGTATCTAACTCATAAATACAGAAATAAATACCAAAGTATAATGGTTGGCATAAATACAGTTTTGAACGATAATCCTTTACTAACTTGCAGGCTCAATCAAGAAAAAGTGTCTCATCCTACAAGAATAGTAATAGATACACACCTAAAGTTGCCACTTAATAGTAATTTGGTTAAAGATAAAACCAGTAAAACTATAGTTTTCACATGTTGCAAAGAAAGTATAAAATTATCTATGTTAAAAGAAAATAATGTTGAAACAATAATTTCTCCTTCAAAAAACAACTTAGTAGATTTGGAATTTGTAATGTATAAATTAGGAGAGTTAAACATTGATTCTGTTCTAGTTGAAGGTGGTGCTACTCTCAATGACAGTCTCTTTAGAAATAAGTTAGTTGATAAAGTCAAATTATTTCTATCACCCAAGATTATAGGTGGTAAAGATGCACCTACATTCGTTTCTGGAGAAGGAATAAATCATTTGTCAGATTCAACACAGTTAACAATCAATAATGTAACTTTGATAGATGGCGATATTCTTATAGAATCAGATGTTTTAAATTAAATTTTTGTTAATACATTCATATAGGAGGTTAGGATGTTTACTGGCATAGTAGAAGAAGTTGGAATACTTAGAAAAATTACTGCTAATGGTAAGAGTGGAAAAGTAACCATACTATCAAATAAAATATTAGATGGCACAAATCTTGGAGATAGTATAGCCGTAAATGGAGTTTGTCTAACTGTTTCAAACCTCGGAAAAAATGAATTTACAGCCGATGTTATGATGGAGACAATTCGTTCCACAAATTTAGGTTTATTAAATGCAAATGACAAGGTAAATCTTGAAAGAGCTATGAGTCTTTCTTCAAGATTTGGTGGTCATATAGTAACAGGTCATGTTGATGGTAAAGGAACTATCTGCAAATTTGAGAAAGATGAAAATGCAGTTTTAGTAAGTATACGACCTGATAAAAAACTTTTATCCTCAATGATACTCAAAGGTTCTGTTGCTATTGATGGTGTAAGTTTAACTATATCATATTTAGATGATGAAATATTTAAGGTTTCTATTATACCTCATACTAAAATTAACACTATTCTCTTGACAAAGAATGTTGGAGATTTCGTTAATTTAGAAAGCGATGTAATTGGAAAGTATGTTAATAATTTTATGGCTAATAACTACAAGGAATTAAATTCTAATAGTAGTAACCATAAATCAAATATAGATAAAGATTTTTTATTTAAAAATGGTTTTTAAAAATAATAAAGGAGTGAATTACATGTTTAATACTATTGAAGAAGCTATTGAAGATATAAAAAATGGGAAAATGGTAATCGTAGTTGATGATGAAAGTAGAGAGAATGAAGGAGATTTATTGATGGCAGCTGAAATGGCTACTCCTGAATCAATAAATTTTATGGCTACATATGGTAGAGGTCTAATTTGTCTACCTGCCACTGAAAAAAAATTTAAAAGTCTTAATATACCTCTTATGGTTAGAGAAAATACAGATACATTTCAAACAGCCTTTACTGTTACTATAGATGGAGCAGATACTCTAACTGGTATATCTGCATATGAAAGAGCTGAAACTGTAAAATTATTCTGTGATGAAAATTCTACAAGTAAAGATTTCAAAACGCCTGGTCACATCTTTCCTTTAATAGCAAAAACTGGTGGAGTTCTTGTCAGGGATGGACATACAGAAGCCTCAGTAGACCTTGCTAGACTTGCAGGTTTTAAAGAGATTGGTCTTATCTGTGAAATAATGAAAGATGATGGTACAATGGCAAGAGTTGATGATTTAATGATTTTCAAAGAAAAGCATAATTTAAAAATCATCACTATAAAAGACCTTATAGAATACCGCAAAATAAATGAAACTACTATAGAAAAAGTATCTAGTGCTTTCCTTCCGACAAAATATGGAAATTTTGAAATCATAGGATATAGAGATACTTATTCAAATGAAGAACACATTGCCCTTACTTATGGAAATATAAATATAGAAAATACTCTAGTTAGACTTCATTCTGAATGTTTAACAGGAGATGTGTTCCACTCTCTAAAATGTGATTGTGGATTACAGCTAGAATCTTCTATGAAGAAAATTGTGGAAAATGGAAGTGGAGTTTTAATTTATATGAAGCAAGAAGGTAGAGGTATTGGTCTTTTAAATAAAATTAAGGCTTATAAACTTCAAGAAGAAGGTTACGATACTGTTGAAGCAAATTTAATGCTTGGATTTGAAGAAGATATGAGAGATTTCTATATGGCTGCTCAAATATTAAAAAATTTAAACATAAAAAGTATAAATCTTTTAAGTAATAACCCAGATAAAATAAATCAATTAGAGAAATATGGAATAAAAATCGAAAATAGAATCCCTATTAATGAAGAAATTAATGACTTTAATAAGCTATATTTAAAAACTAAAAAAGATAAAATGGGACATCTTTTAGATATTATATAAATGATTATATGATGATATTTTTCTACTAAGTAGTTTTTTATAATTAAATTAAAGATATTTATAAATATAAATCTATAACATAAATAAAATTGGAGGAAATAAAAATGATATATGAAGGAAAACTTATTGGAAAAGATTTAAAAATAGGTATAATAAATTCTCGTTTTAATGAATTTATAACATCAAAACTTTTATCAGGAGCTGAAGACTGTCTTTTAAGACATGACGTTTCTCCAGAAAATATAGAAATAGTTTGGGTACCTGGAGCTTTTGAGATTCCTCTTGTTGCTCAAAAAATGGCTAAAAGTGGTAAGTATGATGCTATAATCTGTTTAGGCTGTGTTATAAGAGGTGCTACTTCTCATTATGATTATGTATGTAGTGAAGTCTCTAAAGGGATAGCCAAAGTATCTTTAGACAGTGAATTACCTGTTATATTTGGAATCGTAACTACAGAAAATATTGAACAAGCTATTGAAAGAGCAGGTACAAAAGCTGGAAATAAAGGTTATGATTGTGCTATGAATGCGCTAGAAATGGCAAATTTATTTAAGTCTTTAAATTAAATACTAACATTCATAATAATTAAAAACCCAATATCATTCACTTTACGATAAATAAGCTATTTTTAATAATAAAAACTTTTAATAAAGCTAAATTATATAATAAAAAAATATTACTGGAATTAAAAATTCCAGTAATATAAATTAATTCAATATTATATTCATATAAAGTATATACATACTCTAATCTTTCAAAATGGTTTTATAATTTTATACTAAATGTTCCTCAGATAATTCCCTATGCCACTCTGATACCTTTTCTAGGCCTTCTATTTCATCTGCAATAAACACAGGGTCTTTTATTCCTGATTTTTTTTGACTTGTATAATCTTTTAAAGCAATAAATGCATATTTTCCTAAAAGTGCTATTGCTATTAAGTTTATTATCGCCATCAATGCCATAAATAAGTCTGCAAGATTCCAAACTACATCTACTTGAGTAAGTGAACCAAATAAAACCATACCTACAACAAAAACTCTAAATACATTAAGTTTAGTCTTACTTCCACTCATAAACTCCATATTTGATTCACCATAATAGTAATTACCAACTATAGAACTAAATGCAAACAAGAATATACAAACTGCTATAAATATATTTCCAACTGGTCCTATATGATGAGTTAAAGCTTCTTGAGCTAATTCAATTCCAGTTGCTCCACTACTACTATAACCTGAATATAATAATACCATGAATGCTGTACAACTACATATTATTATAGTATCTGTAAAAACACCTAAAGATTGAATTAAACCTTGTTTTACAGGATGAGTTACATGTGCTGTTGCAGCAGCATTAGGAGCACTACCCATACCTGCTTCATTAGAAAATAGACCTCTCTTCACTCCAGTCATTACAACTCCCATAAATGTACCAATCGCCATTCCTTTAAAATCAAATGCACTTTCAACTATCAATGCTATAACACTTGGTATCTCTGTTATATTCATTACAACTATAGCCAAAGCAACTAATATATATAATCCTGCAAATACAGGAACTATTATTTCAGAAACTTTTGCAACTCTATGCACTCCACCAAAAATAACTATTGCAGTTAAAATTCCAAGACCTATTCCCATAGCCATTTTACTTATTCCAAATGCATTATTAAATGCAAGTGAAACAGTATTTGCTTGAACTGCATTAAATACAAAACCATAACATATAGTTATAAGTATTGAGAATAAAATACCCATCCATTTTTTATTTAGACCTTGTTCCATATAATACGCTGGTCCACCTCTAAAAGCTTGACCATCTTTCACTTTGTAAATCTGAGCTAATGTACTCTCAACAAAGCTTGATGCAGAACCAATTAATGCTATAAGCCACATCCAAAATACAGCACCAGGTCCTCCTGCTACCACTGCAATTGCTATTCCAGCTATATTTCCAGTTCCAACTCTTGAAGATGTACTTATACAAAATGCTTGAAATGAAGAGATTTTTCCTTCCTTTTTTGCATTTTTATTCGCTGTACCATCACCCAGAAGTCTAAACATTTCTATAAAATATCTGAATTGTACAAAATTTGTTTTAATAGTAAAGTAAATACCAATTACAACTAACATTATAATTAAGATATACGACCATAAGTAATTGTTTACATATACTACTGCATTGTTAATACTCGTTAAAATACCATTGAAAAAATCCATTATATTAATTACCCCCCTATTTAGTTTTGTTTTCTCAATAAATCTTAAAATCAAAAAAATGAATAATTCCTTGTTAAAAATTCATTAATTTAATTATAATATTTATAAAATCAAATTACAAGGTTTAAAATGAATAATTTTTTTAATATATTGCAGTTTTATATTCAAATCAAAGCTTTTTTTATTGTTTTTATAATATAGATATATTTAATATTTTATAATTGTTATTAGATACAATAAATTCTAGTTTAAAGGGTATATTTTTTCGTTTGTCGTTTAATATTATTATCAATGGAATAATTTTAAAATTTATTTAAATAACAAAAATTTTCTTTAAATTCTGTCAATTTTTCAAAAACTTTGTTAAATAATATACTTTTATACATCCATTGAAAAAACAATAGAAAAGTAATACTATATATAGTACTAGCATTAAGCACAAAATAATACAAATGGAGGTACTTATATTATGGAATTTCAACAAATAATAGCTATATGTATATTTTTAATAGTTATGGCAGCTATTATTACAGAAAAGGTAAACAGATCCGTAGCAGCTGTTGGTGGTGCACTATTAATGATAATATTCAATATACTTACACTTGATGAAGGATTAAGCCATATAGATTTCAATACTATTGGTGTATTAGTTGGTATGATGCTATTTGTAGCTGTTGTCAAAAACTCGGGGTTATTTGAATATATAGCTATCTGGACTGCAAAGAAAGCTAAAGGTGACCCATGGAAGATAATGATTTGCTTTGCTATTATAACAGCTATTTTATCAGCTGTATTAGATAATGTTACAACCGTCTTACTTATTGGACCAATGACTATAGTTATTACACAAATATTAGGACTTAATCCAGTTCCATTTTTAATAACACAGATTTTAGCTTCAAATATAGGAGGAACAGCTACTCTTATAGGAGACCCTCCAAATATTATGATTGGTAGTGCTGCCAATCTTAGTTTTATGGATTTTGTAATAAATTTAGGTCCTGCTGTTATAGTAATACTTGCTATAACTATAATATGCTTTAGATTTATTTATGGAAAAGAACTTGTTGTGAATGAAAGAGCTAAAAATGCAATATTAAAACTAGATGAAAAAAAATCTGTTAAAGATAAACCTCTACTTATAAAAAGCCTTATATTAATAGCATTCATACTTTTTGGTTTTATGTTTCACAGTACAATCCACATAGATTCTTCTGTTGTAGCACTGACAGGAGCATCTATAATGCTTTTAATAGGAAAACAAGATGTAGATGAAATTATGGCAGGTATTGAATGGTCTACAATTTTATTCTTTATGGGATTATTTGTAGTAGTTGGTGGATTAGTAGAAGTTGGGATAATAAACAAATTGGCTCAGGCATTGATTGGACTTACAGAAGGACATCTTGTATTTACAATGTTGTTGATATTATGGTTATCAGCTATAGTCTCTTCTTTCTTAGATAATATTCCATTTGTTGCAACACTAATTCCTCTTATTTTGACTATGCAAGCTGAAGGTATTGATGTAATGCCACTATGGTGGGCAACATCTCTTGGAGCTTGTCTTGGAGGAAATGGAACACTAATAGGAGCATCTGCTAATGTTGTACTAGCAGGTATAGGTAATAAACACGGTCATCCTATCTCTTTTAAGGAGTATTTCAAAATAGGTTTTCCACTTATGATTATATCTATTATTATATCTACTGTTTATTTAATTATAAAATTTTAAAAAATATAGTATAATAATACTAAAGGGGATGTGTATATATGAATATTAATACTGTTCAAGGTGATTCGATTGAAGTTCTTTTAAGACAGCTTGGTGCCACAAGAATATCAAAAGTAAGTAGTACATTATATTTTATCAAGTTTGATTTAGGAGACGGTTGGGAAATATCTTATACTTATAATATTAATGCTAAAGACCAATATTTTTTACAGAGAATTGAACCATATCCTATTGGTAGAGGTCTATTTAATGATGAATATGAAATAGTATCATTTATATCAAAGGATTTAAAAAAATTTCTAAATGCTAAAAATAGTAGTAACTTTAAGACATTTGTTGAAGTTACTAGAAAAGTCAATTCTATCATTGATAATGTAGAGGAACTATTTTTAAACTACAATGTAGATGGTGATGATTTAAAAACACTTAATAAAGAACTCAATGACATATTAAATGATATTGACTATATAGAAAAACATACAAAAAAAATCTAAAAGTAGTAAACTTGTAAACTTGAAATATTATTAAGGATACTACAAAAAACATAAAAATCTAAATTTTGGTTTTAAAAGAATAAAATCGTATTTATTAAAAGAAAAAATAGCTGATGAAGTATATATTTCATCAGCTGTTTTTTTTAATGATGTCCACATCCGTCATGTGAGCAAGTATGGTCTGATGGAAATTCTACTAATTTTCCATTTTTAAGTAAGTCTAAATTAGCACTTATAGTATCACCTTCTGCTCTGTAAACTTTTATTCCCATTCCATTTAATTTAATTATAGCTCCTTGTCCTATTCCTCCAACAACTACTGCATCTACAGCTGTCCCTGACAATGCTTTTAATGGTTGACATTTTCCATGTTCATGATCTAAATCTCCATTATCTAAAGATTTAACTTCTCCACTTTCTAAATCACACACAACAAAAATTGGAGCAGAACCAAAATGTCCATATGGTTTACTATCCAATCCTTTATTCTCCTCTACTGGTATACATACTTTCATTATTATTTCTCCCTTCTCTTACAACATTTTTTTATAGATTTACATTCTTTACTGCATCCTAGATGTATTGTATTTACATCAAATACATCTATAAAGCTTTCACTAGAATTACTTAACATAGAATTTATAAAATCTACACATATATTAAATGATTCTTTATTAATATGATATAAAACATAGTATCCTTCTTTATATCCTGTTATTATCCCAACATCTTTTAATATTTTTATATGTTGTGAAACAGCAGAATCTGAAATCCCTAGATATTTAGAAATCCCCTTTTGACATATATTTCTCTTGGATACTAATATAAGTATGTTAAGTCTAGTTTCATCACTCAATGCTTTAAATATTTTAACCAAGTTTTCCATAAGTACCTCGTTTTGATTAAGTAATTACTTAATTAAATTATAGTACTCTTAATTAGATTTTTCAACCATTATTTTTAAATTTTGGAGTATATTATAAATAATTCCAATTTTTACTAATATAACTTTGAGTTTTATTAATAAAAGTAATTACATATAGATTTTAAAATACTTTTATTAATAACTTAAAAATAAAAAACTGTCTTGAAATAATAAAATTATTTCAAGACAGTTTTTTATAAATATCTTTAAAAAGTTAATCAATATAAATATTAAGCCCTCTTTAATTTATCTAAATAGTAAACAGCATTTAAAGCTGCTATTTGCCCTTGACCAGCTGCTTTTATATAAGAATAGGGTTTTCCAACACAATCTCCAGCAGCAAAGCATCCATCTATACTAGTCTTCATATTATTGTCAACTTTAATATGAATGCCATCAATCTCTATTCCAGGAACCAATGCACTTGGAGCTGTACTATCTTTTATAACGAATACTCCATCAACTTCAATGTGGTTTTCTTTAAAAGATACTTTGTTTACAAGTTTATCTCCATCTATCTGTACTGGTCTGTCATGTATAACTTCAATAGAATCATCTAGGTTATCTGAACTTCTCATAAGATTATCTTTTTTGTACATAGGTATAAAATAAGTCTTTGAAGTGAGTTCACTTAAAAAATTTGCTTCTTCTTTAGATTCTTCATTATATCCTATAACTGCTACCTTTTTATTTCTATAAAGTGGTGCATCACATGTAGCACAGTAGCCCACACCTCTTCCTAGAAATTCTTCTTCACCCTTGATTGGTCTAGTATACTCTACCCCAGTTGCAAGGATTACAGTAGTAGCTTCATACATATCATTTCCAGACATTATTGTAAAGTATTCTCCCATAGCATAAATATTATTTATTCTTTTATTTTCAATTGAAATATCCATACTATCTATATGTGATTTAAACTTGTCTTTTAATTCATCACCACTTATATCATAAAAACCTAAATAATTATCTATTGAAGGAGCTTTAACAAGCTTATTACTTAAATTATCATTACCAAACATGATAATTGTTTTATTTCTTATTTTTGCATTTATAGCAGCAGACAATCCAGCTGGACCACTGCCGATTATAGCTATATCATATCTCATAATACTCACCCATTTTTTATAAATATGATTTTACTTGCATTTCAATTTTGTTCTTTGGCATGAATCCAATTAAAGTTTCTACTGGTTTTCCATCTTTAAATATAATCATAGTTGGTACTGTAGATACATTGAATTGTTGAGCTATTTCTAAGCTCTCATCTATATCAACTTTTACAAATCTAGCTTTATCCTTCATCTCTTCACCTAATTCTGCAAATACAGGTCCCAACATGTTACAAGGTCCACACCAAGTTGCAAAGAAATCAACTACAACTACTCCCTTACTACCTTCAACACTACTTCTAAATTCAGATGTATTTATAACTTTTGCCATTTTTAAATCCTCCTATTAAACTTTATTATCCCTATATAATTATACTATGAAATTTATAAATATAAATTTACTTTTATAAGGTCTTTTTATATTTTATACTAATTAGTATACCCATTCTTCATTTCTAAAAACAATTTTTTATATTTTTATTATTTTAACTTTTTTGGTATTGACAATTCAAATGTAGTTCCAATATCTACATCAGAAGTTACATTTATATCAATAGATAAGTTTAAACTAATCATGCGAGCTATTGAAAGTCCTATTCCAGAACCTTCTAAATCTTTATTTCTTACATTTTCACTTCTAAAAAATCTATCAAATATAAGAGGTATCTCTTCTTTTTTTATGCCTATACCAGTATCACTTATAAGTAAAGTTACCTCATCCTCTATATCTTCTTTCAATTCTAATGCTATCTCATCACCCAATTTTGTATACTTAAAGGCATTATCAATGAAAATTAATATAAGTTGTCTTAATTTATTTTTATCTGTTATTATAACTTTATTCTTCAGTTTAGAATTAAACACGAATCTTTTTTCCTGAAACTCAGCAATGTCAATATAGTCTTCTGATATTTCTTCCAATAACTTTTCTAAATCTATTTCTTCTAAATTAACTTTAACAATAGAGTCCTCTTTAGTAAGAGACAATAAATCAGTTATCATTTTTTTAAGTCTTCTAGTTTCCTTCATTGCAGTAGCTATTGTTTCAACTTCATCATTTACTGTACTTTCTGGGGATTTTAACATACTTTCTAATTTTGATGAAACTATTGTTATTGGTGTTCTTAATTCATGAGAAGCATCTTGTATAAACTTAGCTTGATTTTTCCATGCTGTTTCTATTGGAATTAAAGCTTTTCTAGTGAGATATACAGCCACAAAGTAAGTAATTATTACAGAAATTAATATTCCAATTATAAGAACAGATGTAAGCTGTCTCAAAGAATTCATCTCAGAATCTATATTTCTAATTATCTGTATTTGGTATCTACCTACATCTACATTTAATTCTCTAAAAGTATATCCATTTTCTGTGTATTTAAAAAACGAATTTTTTTTATCTAGTCTTCTATCTGGAAGTAACTCATCAAAATATTCATTTTGAGTATAGTAACTTATCCTTCCATCTTCATATACATACACCATATCTTTAGGATCTTTCAGTCTTATTGGGTTCAAAAATGAAGTTCTTTTAAATTGAGAGACTATATATTCAAGTTCATCATTTATCTCACTATCAATTCCACTATATGTAAGTCCCCTAAAATATGAGTATATAAATATAGAAAAGATTATTAAAAAACTACCTACTACAATAATATACATTTTTATTAAATGATTTTTAGTACTGGTAAATACATTCTTATTTATCATCGAATATATATCCTACCTTACGTTTAGTTTTAATATATTTATCATATCCATATTTACTTAGTTTTTTTCTTAGATTACTTACATATACTTCCACTATTTCAATAGTCGCATCTGAATCAATTCCCCATATTCTATCATAAATCTGCTCTTTTAATAAAATTGAACCTTTATTTAATACAAAATACTCAAGCAAGTTAAACTGTTTGTTTTGAAGTTTTATTTCTTCTTTTTCAATATACACTCTTTTTTCTAGTGTATCTAAATATAAAGATTTAAATTCTAATCCGTTTCTTTCTTTTATTTTTCCATTAGTCCTTAATATAGCGTATACCCTAGCTACTAACTCTTCCATATAAAAAGGTTTTGTCAAATAATCATTAGCTCCTATAGTAAATGCTTCTACTTTGTCATCTAATGTTTCTTTTGCTGTCAATATAAGTACAGGTGTATCTATATTATTAACTCTCATTTTCTTTAGGATATCAAATCCATTTATATTAGGAAGCATTAAGTCTAAAATGACTAAATCATATATATTTTGATTTACTAAGTATAAAGCTTCTTCTCCATCTTCACACTTTTCAGTTTCAAAATGCTTGCTAAGTTCTTCTACTACACTTTCTAAAAGTATCTTATTATCTTCAACTATTAAAACCTTCATAAGTATCCCCTACCTTTATTTGTCTATCTTAACTTTATGAGATTTTAAGTCAATATCCACATTGGCTTTTTCTTTTATATCATCATACGTATATCCCACTATTTCAACACTTTTTGCCTTTGTTGAACACAATATATCTATATCTGTCTCTTCTGAAGGCTTTAAAATCTTATATGATGGCACACGATTTACTGTTAAATATTCTCCATTTTCATTAACTTCTGCTGTCTTAAGAATAATATTTCCTAAATCTTTTGATGATGAATTTTTTACTTTTACTTGATACGTAATTCCCTCATTTGATTCATTTACTTTTTTAAGTTCTGATGTAGATAGCACCTCATACTGACTACTATTTTCTAGCTTAATATTATTATTTCTTATATTAATAGTATTTTCTTTTAAATTAACATACACAATCTTACCCTCTGCCTCATATTCATATGCATAAACTTCTACACCCTTTACAAAAGTTTTATGCCCACATTCTATGTAAGCAACTTTCCCAGGCATTAAAGTCATGTCCAACAAAGCCTTACTATCCGAAGATATAATTTTTTTATTCTCATCATATTCATTATATATCAATTCAACATTGGATATATTAAATGTTGAATTATTTTCTACCTTTGTTGATGTATCTACTTTATCACCTTCATCTATATTTATAATTTCTGATTTTCCTATATTCAATACTTTTGCATTTCCCTCATCTATTTTTATCTCATTTTTATCTTCTGTTTGAATATCAACTGAATCAGGCTGTTCATCTTTTTCACATGCTGTCAACATAAAAATAAATATTGTTAATATAATCATTAGAGAAATTGATTTTTTTACTATTTTATTCATATTAAGCACCTCATATAGTAGTATTTTATAGTAGATTTTTATACTTTTTCATAAATTCTTTCAATGCCTGTGTAAGTATTTGATGTTTTTCAAAATTCGAATTACTACATAATCTTTCAAAATCATTCCATATTTCTTTATCTATACGTATTCTTGTTGTTTTTAATTCATCTATGTGTTCATCATCTATATGTACATCTTTTTTATTAGATATTTTTTTAGGCTTTATATTGTAATCTTTTACTTCTAAATACCAATCATATACTTCACAAAGCTTATCTAAATCTTCTTGAGTTATATTTATTTTTCTATCTTTCTTAGGCTTAATATTTTGTTTTGGCTTTGCATTTTTTAAACCTGTATCATTAAACTCAATTTGTTCAACACTTTTACTTAAAGCCTTTTCATTAGAAATCTTTTTTTTGGTGCTTACTTTTTTTCTATTACTTATAGTATTCTTTTTACTTTTTTCATACTCCTTAGCTTTCTCTTCTTCCAAGTTTCTATTATCCAAACTTTTATTATAATTTAATTCGTCTTTTAATATGTATTTACCTTTTTCTGACTTATATCCTTTTTTATTTAAAAAAGTTCTTAAAGTACTTTGACTAATCTTTAGATTTTGAGCTATCTCTGCAAATTTAAATCCTTTGCTTTGAAGTTCTAAAAATTTGTCAATTCTGTCTTCATTGTTATTCATTAATATTCCTCCGTCAACATCTTCTTGTCTTTCTTTTCATACTTCTTATTATATTCTTCTTTTCTAAATCTACTCTATTTGATTCAATTATTTTTTGTAGCATTTTATTATAAGTGAAATCATCTAAATTATTATTTTTTATATAGAGAAAAGTTTCCTCTTCACATTTAATAAAACAAATTGATAGCAACCATGCCATACCCATTTTAACATAATATTCTTCACTTTGTATATTATTACAGTATTCAAATATTTCTTTAATATGTTTATCATCAACATAATATATTAAAAACATAACTAATGCAAATCTAATTTCCCATGGATTCTTTGAATAAACATATTTTTTAAGTATATCATACATATTTTCTTTATATTTTTTAACAGACTTTAAATCAGAACAAAATCCATCGCAAACTGACCAATTATCGATTTTAGGTATAAATCTTTTTACATAGTATAAAGTTTCTTCAAAATTACTATTTATATTGCCAATTACCATACCTTGTAGCCTAACTTCTTCATAGTATGTATCCTCTGCTACTTCTAAAAATTCCTTCCAATTTCCTTGGCTTATTTCTTTTGATAACTTTCTTAAATTAGGAACTCTAATACCTATTATATTTTCTGTTCCAGGTATAAGCTTTTTATTAAAATCTCTATATTTTATATCTTGTATAGACATCATATATTCTAAAAGTTCATTATAATCCAATTTATTCCATTTTCCCCTATCAAACATCATTTAATTGCTCCTTAATTCCTTTTTTCTTATTGTAACATAAAACTCTACAAAAAAAGCTTCTAACTATTAGAAGCTTTTTCAAAAACATAAGAAACTTTTCAATTTTAAATTTAAACTAAATTAATGCTAATCTCCTACACCAAAGTCTGTATTATTGTATAAAACTTCTATATTTGGATTTTCATCCAAGAATTTATACTTACTAATAAACCATTTCACTAACTCTTCATCTCTTTTTATACTAGAAGAATTATTTATAAAAACATTCACTGTCGCTTTTTCAAAAGTATTTAGGATAATATCTATATCTTTATCTATCATCTCTTTTGTTTGTCCTTTTATTCCAACCATAATACAAGGTGAATCAAAATATTCTTTTACATCTTGTGGAGTCTTAAAATTTGCATTTTTATTTAAAATATTATTTCTAAAATCATTGTCAAAGGTTTCAACTCCAATTTTAAATACCACAGGAATTTCAAAATACTCTCTCATTTCCTTAAGCCTATTTTTGTAAGACCAATGACTTTCTAAAAATAATTTTTTTATATTTTTCTCTTTTATAATACACTTTATTTTTTCTAAAGTATCCTTAGGTAATTCAAAACAGCTTCCAGAATTTATGACTTCAAGAACTCCATATTTCCCAGTTACGTTTTTTAAAACCTTTAGATTTAATTTATTCATCTCTTCTTCTAAATTAGAATTATCATCTATATAATCACAAAAAGAACACTTTCCCCATATACAAGGAAATCCTTTGAGCAGAACAATTTCTCTTTGATTTTTATTTGTTATCTCACTATATCTATCCATTTTCTATCTATTTTCCTCCAGTCAATGATACCTTTAAAGTTTTTGGAACTGCATTTAATCCTAAATTCACTAAAACAACTGCTAACAGCTTATCTCCATAATCAGTAAATACTTGGGTTACAAACACACTAAAAACATCCCCCAGTCCTAACACTTTCAAGATTTGCACTATATATGATGAACCTGAAGAGGTCATACCTCCAAATAAAAATGCTGAAATTATTGAACTTATTATAGATGTTGGAATGGCAAATAAAAGTACTCCTAGTGGAGTTTTTAAACCTCTTAAAAAATTCTTTTTAAATGCTATTCCAGCAAGTAATCCGGTTGATATTTGAACTGGTGCAAAATAGAGAGAATATACATCAAACGTAATTCCACTTATTAAACTTCCAAACACACCTGTAACAACAGCGTATTTAGGTCCTAAAAGTGAAGCTATCATTATAGTTCCTATTGAATCTAAGTATACAGGTAATCTTAATCCCATAGCTATAAAAGCGCCTATTATATTTATAGAAATACCAAAAGCTATAAGTGTAATAGTTTTTACACATATTTTTCTTTTCACACTATATCACTCCTTCCACAGAGTCTATAATGTCTTCATAACCTTTAAAAAGCCTCTTTAAAAACATGTACATAAATTTCTTCTCATCAACTTCATTTAGAACAATTGCATTAGGATTTTTTTTATAGAAATTGAAAGAATCCACTATAGACTGACCCATAGCTATTCCATCTTCTACAACTTCTACATATGATTCAAATCCTTTACATATACTTCTATCTATAAAGTATGCTACTGCTAGAGGGTCATTTATCACACAGCCAATTATTCCCTCCTGTTCCCAATGGAAATCAATATAAAATCTAGTTATTTCAGTTATATACTTTGCCATCTTCTTATCAAGTCTATTTATAAACTCAATAATATTAGGAGTAAGTACAATTTTTCTAGTTACATCTAAACCTACCATGTGGATTTTTTTAGATAAATTCTTGTAAACATAATCTGCTCCATGTGGGTCTACCCAATAATTAAACTCTGCTACTGGAGAGCAATTTCCATGAATCCTAAATGCTCCTCCCATAGATACAAACTCATCGAGATTTTCAAATGCTTTCTTATCTTTAATAAGTGCTTTAGCTATGTTTGTAAGTGGTGCAAGTGCTATTATTGATACTTTTTCATGATTATATAAAGTATTTATTATAAAATCCACTGCTCCATTTTTTGCTTTAGCTCCTACAACCTTTTGATAAAAGTTTTCTCCAATACCATCTTCTCCATGTGTATCTTGAGCTGTTACAAGTTTTCTTTTTAGTGGTGCTTCTTCTCCTATATATACTGGAATATTTAGTGAAGAACACATTTGAAGTGTTTTTAGTGCATTTTCTGCACCTATATTTGCTGGGACATTTCCACAACATGTGGTAATTCCAATTACTTCTAACTCTGGTGAGTTTAAAGCCAGAAGAATTGCCAAAGAATCATCAATTCCTGGGTCACAATCAATTATTACTTTTCTCTTTTCCATTTTTTATCCTCCTTGATTTGTGGTCGAGGAGAACTACACATCTTTTTTCCACTTTCAAAAAGGTGTGTCTAAGGGTATTAATTATATACTGCCACTATATAATTCCTTAGTTTTTTATACTTGGAGTTCTCGAACAAGTACAGATGTAAAATCATATTTTTAGTCTACTTACTATAGACTCTTAAAAACTATAGACTGTTAAAAAATTTTTAAACATCTGATTTAATAGCTATAAAATAAATTTTATAGCATAAAAGAATTTATTATATTTTAATGTATCTTATTAAAGTTTATTTAGAATTATGAACCAACTTTAATAAGATGTGGCGCATTTAAACCGATTATTATTATACAATAATATCTTAAATATTACAATTAATAACATTAATTTATTATCCATAAAAATATATTAACTTATATTATTTAATAATTTATTGACAGTATTAAAATTAAATTATACAATAACAGTGTAAATTAACTTAACACCGTTAAGCAAAGAGGTGATTATATGAGTATCAAAGAAAGACGTAAAAATGAAAAAGAAGAAATGAAGAAAAAGATTATGGATGCTAGCATCGAAATTATAAACCAACATGGATATGAAAATTTATCAATAAGAAAAATTGCTACAAAAATAGAATATTCTCCAACTACAATTTATCTTTACTACAAAGACAAAGCAGAGATTATCAGCGATATGACCAATAAACTTTATAACACAGTAGAAAATAATGCCATTGACATTATGAATAATTGCTCATCACTACCAATAGATAAACAAATCATAGAAATTATGACTAGCTTTATAAAAACTCTTTCTAGTGAACCAGAGATGGCAAAAGCTATCATGCATAGTAGAATGAATATTATATTTGCATCTGAAAATACAAACAATACGCCTAGCAATAATGGTATAAAAATGCTTGATAAATTCCTTTCCATTGGAATTGAACAAGGAATATTCAAAAAAAATATAGATAAAAGCTCATGGATGCTTATAAGTGCATTGTTAGGATTCGTTTTATGTGTTGTTGAAAATAAACTATATTCTTTACATAATTTTTCTCAACTTATAGAAAATTTCTTAGATATTTTAGTGGGAGGACTTTACAATGAAAATTCGCAACAAGGCTACTAATAAAAAGAAAAAATATGTAAAAATATCTATTGCTCTATTCTTTGTATTTATATGCATTATTATTGTAATTGTAAGCAACTTAAAGCCAGAAAACTTGGTAGTAAAAGATATAGATATTAATAATGTTAAAAATGGCATTTATACTGGAAGTGCTGATAATAACTTGGTAAAAGCTACTGTGTCTGTTGAAGTTAATAATGGTAAAATCCAAAATATTAATATCTTAAAACACGACCATCTTTTAGGTAAACCTGCTGAAAAAATTACAACAAGTATTATTAAACAACAGTCTTTAGATGTGGATGCTATAACTTCTGCAACTTATAGCAGTAATACTATACGAAAAGCTGTAGAAAATGCTTTAAGAAAGGGAGAATAATTATGAATACTATTATTATATATTCAAGTAAATATGGTTGTACAAAAGACTGTGCAAATATACTAAAAAATAAACTATCAGATAATGTCACTTTTGTTGATATTAATAATAATAATAATAATAAAATTGAGTTATCAAAATTTGATAAAATTATTATTGGAAGTTCTATATATGTTGGTTCAGTTTCAAAAAAAATACAAGTGCTATGTAATGATAATGTAGAGTTATTAAACAAAAAACAAGTTGGCATTTTCCTTTGCTGTGGCTTTTCTGAACAAGCAGATAAATATTTAAAATCAAATTTTCCATCATCCTTATTAGAAAGTGCAAATGCTATTGGAATTTTTGGTAGTGAAGCTCGATTAGAAAAAATGAAATTTTTAGATAAACTTATTATGAAGGCTGTTTCAAAAGGTAATTATGACAGTTTTAGAATATCACAGGATAATATAGATAATTTTTTAATAAATCTTAATAGCTAAAATAAAGCTAATTATTTCTATGATAAATTCTTTTATTTATAAGTAATATTGCTCAAAATAGTCTTTAAACTTTATCAAAATTTTATTTTTCTTAGTGAAATCTAATGAAACTAGCACTTAATATATGCTTTATTAATCATAACAAATATGTTTTATTAATCATAACAAAAAGAGAGTGTCTAATGAACTAAAAAATTCATTAGACACTCTCTTTTTGTATGAAATCAAATATATTTTTATCATTTCAACAGAGAAAAATACACTTGTCTCTATGTTTGGCACATTCTCTTTTTATAATATAATATCTAATTTAAAACCTATTTCAAATATTGACATATACTTAAACTATAGACTTACAAAATCAATTAATATTAGCTTAAAATATAATCTTTGTTATTCAAATTCCTATACACAACCATTATTTACTTTGATACTTTAAAACATCTTCCCTATTTTTTATTAAATTTTATAATAATAGTCCTATTAACGCAAATACTATAAAAAGAGTTTAACTTTATCCATTAAATAAATTTAAATTAAAACATATAGAAATGGAAGGAGAACAATTTATGATAAAACTAATCGGTATATTGATAGTTGTAATTGGATTTATACTTAAAATTGACACACTATTTACTGTATTATTAGCAGGAGTGGCAACAGGAATTGTTGCAGGATTAGATTTTAATCAAATTTTTACAATTTTAGGAGATTCTTTTGTCTCAAACAGAGGTGTATCATTATTCATATTAACATTGCCAGTAATCGGTGTATTAGAAAGATATGGTTTAAAACAAAGAGCTGTTTCTTTAATAGAAAAATTAAAAAGACTTACAACAGGAAAAGTACTTACTATATACATGATAGCTAGACAAATAGCTGGTGCTCTATCAATAAGAATGAGTGGACATCCTCAATTTGTAAGACCACTTGTTAACCCTATGGCACAAGCTGCTGGTTTAAGTAATAGTGATGAACTAAAAGAATCGGATGAAGAAGCCATAAAGGCATTATCTGCTGCATCAGAAAACTATGGAAATTTTTATGGTCAAAACTTATTTGCAGGTAGTAGTGGAGTATTACTTATAGCATCTACTCTGACTCAATTTGGATACAATGTAACTGGACTTAATATTGTAAAGGCTAGTACTATTATGGCAGTAATAGCACTTGTAGTGGCTACAATCCAGTTTACCTTATATGATAAAAAATTAAACAAAAGTCATAAAAAATAGTTTTATTTAGGAGGAATAAAAATGCAAAATTTTATAAACATATCATTAGAAATCTTTTACGCACTAATGGGATTTTTAATGATTGTTATAGCATATAAGTCTTTTACTACCATAAATAACAATAAGAAATATGGTACATCATTATTTTGGATACTTATATCACTGCCATTCATATTTGGTAGATTGATTCCAGCCAATATAATAGGAATAATATTAATATTATCTAGTTTATTAACACTTTCTAAACAAGTTGTATTTGCAAAGTATGAAGAACCAGATGAAAATTTTGGAAAAGAACAAGCAGACAAACTTAAAAATAAAATATTTATACCATCATTAATATTAGCATTTGCTGCAGTAGTAGTAGCTATGAGCCTTTCTAATTTTGATAATTCTTCTCAATTTGCAATAGGTGTGGGTTCAATAATTGCATTAATATCAGCCCTTATAATAACTAAGGCAAAACCTGCTACATCAGTTCAAGATGGCTCAAGATTACTTCAACAAATGGGACCTGCTAGTATGTTACCACAACTTTTAGTTGCACTGGGAGCTTTATTTACTCAAGCCGGAGTCGGTGAAGTTATTTCAACCATGATATCTGGTGTAGTCCCTGCTGATAGCAGATTATTTGGTGTTATAGCTTATGTATTAGGCATGGTTATATTTACCATGATAATGGGAAATGCATTTGCCGCATTTTCAGTCATAACGGCAGGAATTGGTATTCCTTTTGTATTGTCTCAAGGTGGAAATCCTGCTATAATTGGAGCATTAGCATTAACAGCAGGATATTGTGGAACTCTACTTACTCCAATGGCTGCTAATTTTAATATAGTTCCAGCAGCCTTGCTAGAATGTAAAAATGATTATATTGTTATAAAATATCAAGCTCCAGTTGCTTTGGTATTAATTATAGCTCACATATTAGTAATGTACTTTTTAGGATTTTAATATAATTAGGAGGTAAAATAATGAAAATTTTGTTAACAGGATTTGACCCATTTGGTGGAGAACCAATAAACCCAGCTCAAGAAGCAGTTGAAAGGGTCAATAATAATATAAATGGTGCAGAAATCATAAAGATAACTATACCAACAGTTATGACAAAATCTGTTGAAGCTATAGATAAAACTATTCAAGAGCACAATCCAGATATAGTAATATCAGTTGGACAAGCTGGAGGTAGATTTGACATTACACCTGAGAGAGTTGCTATAAATATAGATGATTTTAGAATAAAAGATAATGAGGGTAACCAGGTTATAGATACTATTATAAAAGAAGATGGTGAACCTGCATATTTTTCAAAATTGCCTGTAAAAGCTATGGTAAAACATATGAATGAAAATAAAATTCCAGCTAGTGTTTCAAACACTGCAGGAACATTTGTTTGCAATCATGTGATGTATGGAATTCTTTATATGATAGACAAGAAATATCCTAATATAAGGGGTGGATTTATACACATCCCATATACAACTTCACAAGTAATAGATAAAAAAAATACACCATTCATGTCTTTAGAAGAAATAGTAAAAGGCTTAGAATTAGCTATAGAAGCTTGTATTATATATAAAGAAGATGTAAAAGAAATTGGTGGTGAAATTTCATAATAAATTTTTTAGTATTTTTATAAATTAAAAATACTAACTATTAATTTAAATATAGACTGTGAGTAGATTATTCAAACAATTTTACTCACAGTCTTTTTATGGTATCTACAGATACAAAATTAAGGTCTATTCCTCTCTCCCCACTCACACATTGCATCTAAAATTGGAATCAGAGATTTTCCCCTTTCTGATAGACTATATTCTACCTTAGGAGGTATTTGAGGATATTCAGTACGAATAATCAAGTTATCTGCTTCTAATTCTTTTAATGATAAACTCAAAGTTTTATAGGAGATAGTATTTATATAACGTTTTAATGCATTATATCTTACAACTTCAAATTCTACAAGACAGTAAAGAATTATCATCTTATATTTACCACTAATCAGTGAAAGTGTATAACTAAATCCTGTTTCACTTAAATCTGTATTTGATATACAGTCTATACTCATATATTACACTCTCCTTTTGGTTAGTATTGAACAAAAATGTGCGTACTTGTTTTTAGAATAATTTATAATAAAATTATAGTGTAAGAATAATTGAAAGTCAATTTTATAATAGGAGGTGTATTTACTAAAAAAAAAGTTATTTTAAATAGGATTCTAAGATTAGACATTTCTATATAAATTGATAATATTCATGAAAATCCTATTTTATAAAAAATAATGTCTCTTAGAAAATCTATTAAATAAAATTCATTGGAGGAAATTTATAATGAAAGTTTTATTGATAAACGGTAGCCCAAACCAATATGGATGTACTTATACAGCACTAAATGAGATTACTAAAGTATTGAGTAAACACGATATTAAAACAGAAATACTGTATTTAGGTAAAGAAACAATCCCAGGATGTATTAGTTGCGCATCCTGTTTTGAAACTGGAAAATGTATTCGAAATGATAAAGTTAATGAATTGATTGAAGATCTGGATAATATTGATGGTATTATTATTGGTTCTCCTGTTTACTTTTCTAGTGCAACTGGTCAATTAACTTCTTTTCTTGACCGTCTATTTTTCATAGCTGGAAGTCGCATGGCTACAAAATTAGGTGCTTCAGTTGTGTCATGTAGACGTGGTGGTGCAAGTGCAACATTTGACCAACTAAATAAATATTTTTCAATCAGCAATATGCCTATTGTATCATCACAGTATTGGAACCAGGTACATGGCTTTACTCCAGAGGATGTTATGAAGGATGAAGAAGGATTACAGACTATGCGAACTCTAGGAGAAAACATGGCATGGCTTCTTAAGTGTATATCAGCAGGTAAAAAAGCTGGAATTAAAGAACCACAATATGAAGAAACAATTATGACTAATTTTATAAAATAAATAAAAAATGTACTAATATTAATTAAAACAAAACACTAATTTATAAATAAAATAAGCATAAATGTAGGATAAAAAGCACTAAAACAGAGGTATTGAATTTTATATCAAACCTCTGTTTTATTATTACATTAATAACCAAACCATGTATAACATCATATATTTCTAAATAAATTATAATATTATATTCTAATGTTATTGAAATTACAATAACTGAATTTCTGCTCATAAATTTAAATATTCTACAAATCTCATCTAAATAACAATTTTAATAGACATAAAACAATCCTCATATTGTTCATTTTGTATTAAAAATATCACTTACAATCAAAAACCATTTATTAAGTATATTCCTAAGATATACAATATATATACATGGATTGGATAGTATAAATAAAATAAATACTTCATACTCTTCCCTTTTTCTTCATTGTAAAGTAACATTAAAGGTAGAGAAGCAATCATCATCCATTGGTAATTTTGTAAAATAGAATTTTTTAAACTATAATCTCCATTTGACATTGTTGTAAATATAAATATACACATTAAAACATAACAAATACTCAAACTGAACTTTTTACCTCTACACAAATAAAAAATAATCCCAAGTATAATCCAAATTGGTCCACCTTCTACTAAAAATGGTACTGGTACCAAAATCATAAATAAAGCAATAACTCTGTTAGTGACTTTAAAAAGTAAAGCTACTGTAAATATTCCTAAAATTATAGGAATGATTATCATCAATAATCCTATAATAAAATATTTAATTTCTTTCTCTTTTCTAAATTTCTTTATGAACTCTATTGCTTGTAAATAAATCGCTATTAAAAATAATGTTGAAAAAATGTTATTTATAATTATAGCTCCTTCTGGATGTGAAAATACATTATTAATTATTTGATTTCCTATAGCCATAATAACAGACCAAATATACAATCTACTTATATATTTTTTTCTGTTACTAGTGTGATAAAATCCTTCAACAGCCATAAATATAAACAGTGGTGCTGATATTCTGCCTACCCAATGAAACCAAATTGGTATTTGCATTGTTTGTGGCATAAATGCTGCTATATGGTCAAATGTCATAAATATTAATGCTAAAATCTTAATAGTAAACCCACTTATACCTTTTTTAAAAAAATCCATATCATATCTCCTAATTTTGTTTTATCTCTATAATAATTTTTGTTCCTATTCCAATTTCACTACTTACATAAATTTTACCTTTATGAATCTCTATTATTTCTTTAGAAATAGCCATACCAAGACCTGAACCTTTATGCATCTCACCTGTATTAGTACCTCTATAATATTTTTTAAAAATATGTTTCAAATCACTTTTGCTTATTCCAATTCCATTATCTTTTATTATAATTTCTATATTATCTTTTTTTACAATTTCTACACTTATCAAAGTTCCTTCGCTATTATGAACTATTGAATTAAATATAAGATTGGTTATAGCCCTTCTGAATAAGATTGAATCTATATATACTTCAATTAAATCTTCATTACTTTCAAATTCAATATTCCTATTTTTATATCTATTATCATTTAAAATATCAATTATTATATTTCTGACTAAACTGACTAAATTTATTTTTTTCTTGTCCAGAACTATAGTATTATTTTTTAATCGAGTAGATAAATTTAAATCATCAACTAAATCTTTTATATACTTAGACTTATTATATATAATTTCTGTATACTCTTGTATTTCATCTTCTTCAAACTCATAATCTTTGTCATTAATTATCTCTGCATACCCTTGTATAGATGCTAGAGGTGTCTTTATATCATGTGTTATATTTGCCAGCCATTCCTCTCTCAACTCTTCATTTTCTTTTCTCTCAACTTCATTTACTCTTAAAGTATCAGCTAACATATTTATATTTTTAAAAACTTCTTCATATATACCTCTGTCCTTAAGATATAAACTATAATTTCCATTAGCCATAGTCTCAATACTCCATAGTACGCTTGAAATTGGTTTTGTAAGTTTTCTACTAAATAAATATCCTACACCTAAAGCTACCACGCTATCAATTACTAGTGTTATAATGATAACTTTATTTAAAGTTTTTTTAATGTTATTTTGAGAATAGGTTAAAATTATTCTTGATATATCTCTACTAGGTATACCTACTATTATGTTTAGATGTTTTTTGTTTAAATGTTTTTCTAGTACAAAATTAACATACTTTGTTTCTATATACTTGTAATTATTCACCATTTGAAAGGGTGTATATTTTTTGGGAGTATCCTTTGGCACATTTACTCCATAAACTTCCTCTCCTAAATCATTTAAAACCTGTATCCAGGAATTTGATTTTTCTAATTTTTCAGCTCCAATCTTAGATAGTTTAAATTCTCCATCTTTTTCATATAAATCTTTTTCAAAAGAACGTGCAAATTCTTCAGGATTATTTCCAGAATCTACAACTTTAAAAAAACTATTAGTTGAAATCACATACAATATAGATATGATATTTATAATTACTACTGATATAGCTACAAACACAATTGTAAATATAAAATTTCTAGTAATCTTCCACTTCATATTCTAATCTTCCTTTACTGCTAATTTATATCCAAGACCTTTTATTGTCAGAATATATTCAGGTTTTGAAGGATTATCCTCTAATTTTTCCCTAATTTTTCTTATATGAACCATTATAGTATTGTCAAATCCAACATAATCTTCTCCCCACACTTTATCCCATAGTTTTTCTTTACTTATAATTTGATTTTGATTATGTGCAAATAAAGATAGGATTTTTAGTTCCTTTGCAGACAGTCCTATAGATTTTCCATCTTTTATAAGTTCTGCCCTACTTTCATTTAATATATATGGGCCAAATGATATAATTTTTTCTTCATTATTATTTAGATTTTTACTTTCGTTTTGAGCATCACTAAAATAACTTAATCTTCTCAAATGCGCTTTAACTCTAAAAGCCACTTCCTTAGGGCTAAAAGGTTTTGTAACATAATCATCTCCTCCAATCGCTAGTCCAAGTAACTTATCTAATTCTTCGGTTTTAGCTGATAAAAATATTATTGGAGAATTGGAGGTTTTTCTTATTTCTTTACAAATATCATAACCTTCGCCATCTGGTAACATAATATCCAATACAATCAAATCAGGATTAATACTTTTAAATAATTCTAATCCTTCTTTTTTAGTTTTTGCAGTATATATATTATTAAGACCCTCTTTTTTTAGGACAGTTTCTAAAAGCTTCAATATTTCTACTTCATCATCTATTATTAAAACACGATTTTCCATAAACAACCTCCTGTAATAATTTACATATATATTAGCATATATTTTATCTAAAATTCATTTATCTTATTTTTAATTAAACTAAAATATAAATAAAATTACTATTATTTTTAGTTAAAACCTTTTGCTTGATGTAAAATTTTCATATGTTATTTTAGTTAACACTATCATTAATATAATTGAGATTACTATAGAAAAAACTATCAAAATACTTGGTACATTATACTTAACCATTTGTTGGCTCATCATAATCCAATTTGGAGTCACTGACATAAATTTTATAGCTTTATCTGGTATAAAACCTACACTAAAGTATGGAATTGCCATTATCAATCCACCTAGTATAAATGGAATTACAGCCGATTTAAATATAGATGAAAGTGTTAAGCCTATTTGTGCAAATATAAAAGAAGCAAAAATAGTAGTCAATATAACAATTATATACATTTGTATTACTGTAAGATTTAAATTACTATTTCCAAAGTACCATAAGTTATGAATCGGTTCATTTAAATTTTTAAAATCAAAAAAACTAAAACCTCTAATTCCTACTAACAATATAAAAGAAATATTAATAATAGATAAAATTAATCCATTAGCTACTAGTTTTGATAATACTACTGATTTTTTTCCCTTTTTAGTTGTATTTATTAAACCTGTCATATTAGAATCATATTCTTTAATGTAATTTCCAGAAGTTATTATAAACATTATCAAACCTATTAGAGGTATTGAGCCTTCTATCTTGTAAAATATATCTGCATAAGTATCTAAAACATCAAACTTTCTAATCAGAAAAAATCCAAAAAATATTAAAAACAGCCAAATTATCCAAACACTCTTTGATTTTAATATTTTTATCATTTCAGCTTTAACTAAATACATCATTTCTACTACACCTCCCTTGCATCTTCTAAATCAAAATAAAACATGTATACATCTTCGAATTTTGCTTGAACTGGTTGTATATTATCCTCGCTTGGAATATCCTCTGAAACAATTCTAAGTACTATTGAATTAATATCACTTTGAATACTTACAACCTTATATTTAGATTGTATATCATCAACTTCACATTCATTTTTAACTTGAACATTATATACTTTATTTTCCATGTGACTTAATATGTCTTTGTGTGTTCCTTTCATTAGGAGTTTGCCATCTTTAATCATTATTGTTTCCTTTGCAACTGATTCTATATCGGAAATTATATGAGTAGAAAGTATTATTATCTTATCTCTAGACATTTTTGCTATTAAATTCCTAAATCTAGCTCTTTCTTGTGGGTCAAGACCTGCTGTTGGCTCATCAAGGACTATTATCTTAGGGTCGTTTAGTAAAACTTGTGCTATCCCAACTCTCCTCTTCATACCTCCTGAGAATTTTCCTATAGACTTATTTCTCACATCATAAAGACCTACTAAATCTAATAATTCTCCTATCTTACTATTTAAATATTTTCCCCTTAAACCTTTTAAAGCTCCAATATACTGTAAAAATTCTTTTGCTGTAAAATTTTTATAAACTCCAAATTCTTGTGGCAAATATCCTAAAATATTTCTATAATCAGCATCCATTTTAAATATATCCTCACCATTATAAAGTATCTGACCTTCATCAGGTTTTATCAACGTTGTTATTTGTTTCATTAATGTAGATTTTCCTGCTCCATTTGGTCCTAGAAGACCATAAACTCCATTTTCCAGAGTTACTGTAATCTTGTCGTTTGCTACTTTTTTACCATATATCTTTGAAAGATTTTCTATTTCTAATTTATTCATCTTAACTCCCCTTTTATCTACTTATACAATCTGATTTTATTACTAAAAAACATAATGACATAGCACCTATCAATATTGCCATCAAAAGTCCTATTGCTATATTGACAATGTCTATATTCACTTTAAATATCATAATATCACCTAGATAATTTCCTATTATTTTATTAAAACCAAATATCAAATCATAATAATTTACATTTGATACAACTGAAAGTAATTTTTTAGGTAATATATGGATTACCGACATTATCTTAGTTATAGATATAATAAATATAAAAAAACTTATTGAAGATATTGAAGACTTACTTATAAAAGACCCAAATATGGCTATCATGGCCCATCCTTCAAACATCAAAAGCTCTATGCCTATATTTAATATTACATACTTTGTTATACTTAAATTAGTTTTCAATGCAACTACATTGTCTACTATTCTAAAAGATTCTAAGTCTCCATTAACAGGTACTCCTTGTTGCATACAAGTTATAATAAATATTCCCATTAAATAAACAGAATAAATTACTAATGGAACTAATAAAGCAACAAATATTTTAGACTTTAATGCTTTTTTCTTCTCTTTTGATGATAGTATGATATCTTTTACCGAAGTAACGACTTCATCTACGTAAATATTGGATATAATTATAGATATAATGATTAACATTCCTACATTTATAAGTGAATTTGTAACTCTATAGTTAAATACTTTCCAAAAACTAATATCCTTATATTCATTCACACTTAGATTATCAAGTTTTTTCTTTGACATTAATTCAATTTTTTTAGAAAATTCACCTGTATCTGTTTGATTTGAAAACTGCTTTAAAACATTAATCTTATTTTGAAATTTCTCATTACCTACGTCGATACCACTTCTCGTATCTTCTATACGTCCTTTTTCTTTATCTATATAATAACTTTCTGTTTCTAAAACAGGCGTAATAAAGATACTAATCATTAGTATTAACACTAATATCCCTAGAGATATAAACATACTCTTAGATTTAGCCAATTTTTTTATTTCCCAATTTACCAATATATTTCTCCTCCTAAATCATTTTAATTACACATATATATTAAAACTTAAATCTTATATAAATATAATACTAACCTTAAATAAAGCTTAAATTATTTTATAATTTATAGGTGTGTTTATTATTGGAGTTACATTTATTATTTTTCTGGGAAATTATACATTTTCAATTATTTTTATTATTTTTGATATTTTTATTGATTGGAAATTTTATTGTTGTTCAAATTGTAGTTATTCTTTAAATTTAAAGATGGAGTTTTTTAAGAATAGAACCTACTGTCCTTATTATGGAAAGATTATTAAATAGTTGCATATAACTTTATTTATCTTGAATCTTATTTTTAAAAACAATTATAATTTTAGAATATTTTCTATTCTCAAACAAGCATGTTGAATAATGAAGCATCTTCTAGTATTATATACTTGTAGAATAAAACTAAATTGGTAAAACTGGGAATATTTAACCTTAAGGAGTTAAGTTATAGAAACTAGTACTAAAAAATTTTATAAATTATGTTAATTGACTAATAGAATGCGACTTTTTATTTTTACTAAATTTTTTAGGGGGATGGATAATATGTTTATTGGAGAAATAGACAAATGTACACATATACTAACTGCTTACATCAGTAGTTCATATGATTATTGTAATTTTTTAGATACACAGTTAGATGATTTTATATCAGAATATGGAGAAACGGTAGTTGAAACCTGCTTACATCAAGTCTTATTATTAGTAAGTAGATACAATTAAAACTAAATTTTTCTAGAAAAACCTTTTTAGATTTATCTACTCTAATAAATATATAATTTTTTGTACTTTATAAGTAACTATAACTTCTGCTAAAGTAAAGATGTATTGGGAGTACATCTTTACTTTCCCATTATAGAAGTTAAAAGCATACACCATAAAATTAATCATCCAATACAAATTATATATTTCCTATGTCTAACTTAATTTACAAGAATCATTCTATATGCATATTCTGCAATCCACTAAACATGGCTCTAAACCTTTACTATTTTATACATTCTCTATAAATCATACAAATCATATATAAAATCCCCCTAATATGTTTAAACCACCTATAAAATAACACCAATATTTAGAATATTCAATATCAACTGCATAACTGGTCAATAAAAACGTATAACTAGACAAATTTCAATATTTATATAAATAATACAAGAAAAACAAGCATTTTATTTATATAAGTTTTTTATTTTTTGTTTATATTAAAAAACTATATTGATTAATTTATTTTATTTAGTAATTATAAAAATTCGTCTTAGAATATATTCTATATTTGTAGATTAGCTTTAATATTTTTAATTTCACAAAAATTAAACTCCCAATATTTTTATCCACTTTTATCTCATTAATTAATTATATTATTTTTATGCTTTTTACAATTTTTCCTATTTAAATATATATTAATATAATCCTCTTTCATAAAATAAATGTTACTCTTATTAATAAAAAAAATTATAACCACTTTTGATTACTAATCAAAAGAAAATATCTAAGTAAAATAAAAATTATATTTGTTAAGCTTTATGTATTATAGTATTTTATTCTTACTTAATCATCATACTATAGCAAAATACTAACCTAAAAGTTAGTATTTTACTTAAAAATAAGTGCTTATTCAAACATCAAATAGAATATATACTATTATAAATAAATCTATAAAGGAATGACTTTTATAAAAAAATAGTGAAAATGTAAGATAGAAATGATAAAAACTACATTCCATAAAAATTTAACAAATGAATATGGATGTGAAAGTATTAGAAAATACCCTATGTATAAAGTAAGAAAGGTATTTTTTGAGATTTTGCAAGAAAATTTAACTTTATTTATTTTCTCGAATAATACGGCATGGATTTCCGTATGCAATCATATTACTTGGAATATCTTTTGTAACAATACTTCCTGCACCTATAACTACATTATCTCCAATAGTAACTGGAGCTGTTTGAGTTTTACAAAATTCAAATGAACCATCTTCTTTGGCATTACCAAATCTATCACCAGCATTAGTTGGATGAAATGCAGTATATATTTGTACGTTTGGTGCGATTAGTGCATTATCCCCAATGATAATTTTATTATCATCTAAAAACGTACAATTCATATTGACTTCACAATTATTTCCAAAATAAATATTATTTCCATAATCTACATAATACGGTGCAGTAATCCATAAGTTTTTACCCTTACCACCAAGTAACTCATTTAATATTTTTTCTTTTTTTTCCAAATCCGAGGAATCTGTTTGGTTATAATCTCTTACTAGGTCTTTTGCTTTATGCCATTGAGTTAACAACTCAATATCACCACAATCGTAAAGTTCTCCTGCCAACATTTTTTCTCGCTCTGTCATGTTTTTAATCCTCCAAATTTATATTGTTTTTCATATATATTCTAGCATAAGATTTATTAATTTATATATTTTACTTATATAAAATTTAATAAATATACAGTTGACAATCTATCTCTCTGTCATCTTAAAACTCTTTTAACTGTAATAATCTCAGAGCAATTTTTTCACTTTTATTCCTTGTTTATAGCTGATAAGCACAATTTTTATAAGAATAACCTTAATTTAACAACCTTATTTATGTTAAAAAGAGATATTATTGATTTTAATAATATCTCTTTTACTGGATAATACAATTATAGAATATTTAAAATAAATAATCTGACACTTGACTAATAAATCCATTTTTCTTCCAATAAATTGCACTCTCTATAAGGTATGGATTATCTGTAATAATACTATCTACATTTAGGTCAAGCATTTTCTCAATTAAACTGTCACTATTAACAGTCCAAACGAAGATTTTTTTGTTCATTTTATGAATCTTTTCTACTACTGTTTTATTAACAAAAGTTGATTCAATTCCATATATATCAACATAATTTAACTTTGAAAAATCACCATATGCAATTGCCATAAAATAGCATGTCAATAAATTCTCATCCAGTTTTTTTACTTTTTGTAATATAGTTTTATCCATAGATGCAACTATACATTGATTTTCAAAATTATTTTCTTTAATTAACTGAACAACTTTTTTTACTACGTCTCCCTTTTCATGTCCATTAAGTTTTATTTCTATTAATAATTTCACCTTACCTTTAGAATATTTTATCATTTCTTTGAGTGTTGGTATCTTTTCCCCAACAAACTTTTCATCATAATAACCTTTTCCATAATAATAAAAGCTTCCCGCATCATATGTCTTTACTTCATTATAATTTACATCCCAAACATTTTTATCTACTCCTGTAGTTCTCTTAAAGTTTGAATCATGAAGTACAATATTTAAAGAGTTCAAATAACCCTATTTTTTCATATTTTATCGATTTATTTAAACAAATAATTACAGAGGTAAATTCAAAAAATGCATAAAAAGCTAGTATTATAACTGATAGTATTATCAGAACTATTGACATGGGATTGGTCAAAACTTTTATAAAATTATCCATATTTAGGTAGACTATATGTAAACTTTTTATTAAAATATCAAATATATATCTAATAGATGGCCATATAAAAAATAAGGCTAATCCTTTATGAAATAATTCAAATAAAATTAATGTACTAAAATTATATTTTATTATAAAAACAAGTTTACTTAAAATATTTTTACCCGTAAATATAAAATTTCTTAAAATTCTCTTTTGCATTTTTATCTCCTTGTATCTATTTGTTCTAATTTTATCATATGTTTTAAATACATTTAGAACATTAATATGTATTATTCCAAGTTATGATGTATAAATGCAAAAACACATACTCTTTTTTATTGCATAGCTAATCATCAATATCTATATAGCTTAATACTTATAAGTAGGATACTCCATATTTACAAAATAAAAAAGTATCTCCTTTATAACTTTCAAAAATTACATTGAGATACTTTTTATAATTTAAATCTATATACTTAATTTAAAAAACATTGCATAACTATTGTGCTATTATTACAATTCTTCATATAAATCAGTACTTAAATATTTTAAACCACTATCATTAAGAGTTAAAACTATATTTTTTCCTTTTTCACTGCTCTTTAACAACTTAATTGCTGCACATACATTTGCCCCTGAAGAAAATCCTGCAAATACACCTTCTAATTTAGCTAATTTTCTTGCTACATCAGTTGCCTCCTCGTCTGTAACTTGAATATAACCATCAATAAGTTTCTTGTCTACTAATGGCAAATCCATAGAATATCCTCCACCTTGTATTTTATGCCCTTGGTCAGTTATTTCTTTACCTGAATAAATTGCTGCTGTTTCAGGTTCAACAACATAACATTTGATAGAAGAATTATGTTTTTTAAGTGTTTTTGAACATCCTGCAAAAGTACTACCACTTCCAAGAAAATCTACAAATACATCAATATTTCCATCCAATTGTTCCCACATTTCTTCTGCTGTATACTTTTCATGTGCATGATTACAAGCTTCTAAATTAAATTGGTCTGCTCTAAATGCATTTCTTTCTTTTGCTATTTTTTGAGCCTCAATTTCTACAAGTGCCAAATCTTCACCAGATACCTGTCCATGAACTGAATTAGGCATTTGGTCTACAAGAACTACTTCAGCACCTAAAGCTTTCATCATTCTTGCTCTTTCCATAGAATTTCCTTTTGACATACACGCTATAAATTTATATCCTTTACATGCACAAGCTATTGCTAGTCCTGTTCCAGTATTACCACTTGTTAATTCCACAACTGCTTGACCTGGAACTAATAAACCTGCATTTTCTGCTTCGGTAATCATTTGTAATGCTACACGGTCCTTTTTACTAAATCCCGGATTTAAGTATTCCATCTTTGCATAAATATTACCTTGAACTCCAAATTCATCTGCTATTTTGGATAAATGTAACATATGAGTATTGCCTATAGCCTCTGTAACATTATTAAGTACACGCATTACAATTCCCCCTTAATCTCTCAACTATCATCCGTTGAAAAACCACTCTTTATGCAGTATAATTTATATTACGGATGTACAGTGTATTTAACGTTCATTATATTATACATTTGTAAATTATAAATAATGTTAAATAAATTATACATTCGTAAATTATATTTGTCAATAATTTACATTTTAAGGAGCTACTATGAGTATTAATACTGTTATTGCTAAAAATTTAAATAGATTACGTAATGAACGTAACTTAAGTCTAGGTCAACTTGCTGAATTATCTGGCGTAAGTAAAGTAATGCTTTCGCAAATTGAAAAGGGAGACTCAAACCCAACAGTAAACACAATTTGGAAAATTGCAAGTGGATTAAATGTTCCATATACTGCAATACTGGAACAACCTCAAAATGAAACTTTTATTGTATCAAAAACTGATATAGATGTACAAGTTTCAGAAAATAAAGATTATCGTCTTTATTGTTATTATCCCAATACACCAACTAGAAACTTCGAATTATTTCAAATGGAATTAGAAGAAGGTCATAGTTATACATCTGTTGGTCATTCTGAAAAATCACAGGAATATATTATGATTATAGAAGGTCAATTAAAATTAGAAGTAAATGACTCTATTTATCAACTTAGAGAAAATGACTCTATTTGTTTTTCAGCTGAATCAATTCATACATACCATAATCAAGGAGAAAAAACATTGAAAGCAGTAATAATAAATTATTATCCAGTTTAGCCATGCCATTTAATAATAGAATAATTATTTTCTATACAAAAAGATAAATCCTTTGATTAGGATTTATCTTTTTTATTTTATTTTTCTTTATAAATTCATTATATATCTTTACACTTTTATCAATTATGTTATAATAAGCTTATATAAAAGTTTTATATTTTTGACAAATGGAGTACAAAATACTCCTTTTTCTTTTTTACCATTGTGATAATTATTTAGTTAGTATTAAAATATTATCACTTAAAACAAATACAAAACGTCTCTTATATGTACATTTTTCATTGTTGTAATAATGATTTGTGTATGTATTTCTCACAATTGGAGTGCTTATGCACTCTTTTTAAATACCTCTATTACCATAAACTAAAAGCTATTTTATTATCCCTTTTAGTTTATTTTTAAGTAGTTAAATAAATTATTTTATATTTTTTTCTTCATTTATATGAAACTTTTGTTTTATCACTATATGCACTTTATATTTACTACAAATAACACATAAGCTTACTTTTATCATAAGACTCCTATATCTAAATATAATTTAAGAGGTTAAATAATTGAATAGTATATTAAAACATAATGGTAATGACAAAAATATAAAAATCTTTATAGTCATAAATTTTATCTTATCATTTTTATCCTCTCCATTAAAATAATTATCTTGATAAAATGTAGCTCTATTTTGATAACCTGTTTTTAAAACTCCATTTTGAATTAACAGCAATATAAAAAAGATTGCTAATAAAATAAAGTTATAATTTTTTTCTTTTAATCTAAAATTAGCTATAATAACAATGAAACTATATAAAGCATATAAAATTTTTTTCATAAAAAACACCTAAATTCTATATTTGTATTTTATATTGAGCCAAATCTAATTTCTGTATATTTATTAAGTGTAGTTCTAGTTCCTATTGTAGTAGCATTAAATATTTTTTAATTTTTATTTTCAAAGGGCATCTCCTTATATTTAAATTATAGTATGAATATTCATAAATTTCAATCTATTTATAAGGTAATTATTTTTTATATCTAATATCTTGTCATTAAGTTTTATTATATATATTTATAAATTTTTCAATACTTTTTATAATTATTCTACTTTTATATTTTAATCATTAAAACTAAAGTCAATGTTATCTGGTAATTATTTACTACAAATGCTAAAAAATAATTATATTTTAAAGGATAAAATGCTGTATAAATTATTGGGGTATTTTACCTATACTTGTTGCAAATTTACATACCACGTAGTTAATATAAAACAAGATGTTTTTAAAAATAAACTTAATATAGATATTGAATTTACATACCACATAGTTAATATAAAACTTTAATCATATATCAGATAGGTCACAACTTAAGAGTGATTTACATACCACATAGTTAATATAAAACAACTTCTCATATTCCAGATAATTGTTATTTTACGAAATTTACATACCACATAGTTAATATAAAACCTGTAGATTTGCCTGTTTCGATATTGCTCATGTGTGAATTTACATACCACATAGTTAATATAAAACGCGTTATATTGTTGTATAAAACCGATTAAAGTTCAATTTACATACCACATAGTTAATATAAAACTTGCAACATATTGTTTTATCGTTGCTGGGTCTTTAAAACCATTTACATACCACATAGTTAATATAAAACTAAGCGATATTAGAGAGCGCAAGGCATAGCGGAGCAAATTTACATACCACATAGTTAATATAAAACAAGACGCTATACAAGAGGTAATTTGAAAGCAATCTAATTTACATACCACATAGTTAATATAAAACGTTGCATATGTATGTCTAAGAGCATGAAATTTAATTTTATTTACATACCACATAGTTAATATAAAACAGATGAAACGCCTGTGAGAACTGAAAAGTTAAAAAAATTTACATACCACATAGTTAATATAAAACCTTCATAAGTACATAATTGGTAAATATATGGTTGTATATTTACATACCACATAGTTAATATAAAACAATGTGGAGCAGGCAATGCACGAGTATGATATACCAATTTACATACCACATAGTTAATATAAAACATTTGCAAGAGTTAAGTAACGATTTAAGAACGCTTTTATTTACATACCACATAGTTAATATAAAACCCGTACCACTAGGTTCAACTTTGTATGTGTCAGATTAATTTACATACCACATAGTTAATATAAAACCTTGCAAGAATGGTTTTAATAATGAGTTCTAATTCTAGATTTACATACCACATAGTTAATATAAAACCCTTGGGTTAGCTGTAACAATGCCGAGTTCATTTCCTATTTACATACCACATAGTTAATATAAAACCCCAAAATAAACTAAGTATTTTCAGTACTTACACACATACAACTCTCTCAAATTTGCAGTGAACCATGAGTAGTGCAATTGATAACATTTATCACACACCCTCAATCCCTTACATTGCAACTGTTAAACCCTACTTTATCAAAAATATCGCTCACTGCAAAATTTATATATTTTTATTATATCATAAAATTCAAACTATAAAATTAAAATGGAATAATTTATCAATTTAAGAACACCTACATATTTGTAAATACTTACTATATTATCTATTCTAATAATTCTTCTTCTAGCTGGAACTAATATAAAAATCATCTCTGAAAGATTAGGACATACTAATATAAAAATAACTATGAATAGATATTTTCTTGTTTTAAACGATATGGATAAAAAAGCTTCTGAAAATATAATCAAAGTTCTCTTTAAATAACATTCCATTTTATGTAAGTAGGCATTATATTTTTCTTAAATGTCACTTAAATGTCAGTTATATATAATAATAGTAAACAACTGTATTTCACTAATATTTGCTATTATCTAATAGTATTTATAGTTTAGATTTGATATAATACATGTGGTAAAATTTTGATTTGTAAAACAAAATTTTACCTACATATATTAAAACAAATTTAAAACTAAGGAGACCTATATGTTAAAAGTATTAAAAGGAAATATAATTTTTACAAAAACTTCAGAAACTTTCACAGTATTTGAAAATAGTTATATTATACTGGAAAAAGGTAAAGTAAAGGGAATATTTAAAGAGATACCTAAGGAATACAAAAACCTAAAAGTAGTAGATTACACTGATAAGCTTATAATACCTGGTATGAATGACCTCCATGCCCATGCCTCTCAATTTAAAAATCTTGGAATGGCTATGGATAAAGAGCTTTTGCCATGGCTTGAAACTTATACATTTCCAGAAGAATCAAATTATAAAGATATAGAATATGCAACAAAAATGTATAAAAAATTTGTAAAAGAACTTTGGAAATCTGGAACTACAAGAATAGCAGTGTTTGCAACAGTACATAAAGAAGCCTCTATGAAACTTATGGATATATTCAAAGAAGTTGGTCTTGGAGCATACGTTGGTAAAGTAAATATGAATATGAATTGCCCTGATACTTTATTAGAAAACACTCAGGATTCTATTACTGATACAGAAGAAATTATAAATAAGTATAGTGATACAGATTCTATTGTAAAACCAATAATAACACCTAGATTTATACCAAGCTGTACAAGTGAACTTTTAAAAGGTTTAGGAGATTTATGTTTAAAATATAATATTCCTATTCAATCACACTTATCTGAAAATTATGATGAGATTGAATGGGTTAGAAGTCTAGAACCTGAATCTAAATTCTATGGAGATGCATATAATAGATATAATTTATTTGGTCAAACTCCTACTTTAATGGCTCATTGTGTTCATTGTTCTCAGGATGAAATAGATTTAATGAGAGAAAATAATGTTATGGCAGTTCACTGTCCAGCTTCTAACTTTAATGTTGGTAGTGGTGCTATGCCTATCAGAAAATTAATCGATAATAATATTAGATTAGCACTTGGATCAGATATAAGCGGTGGACATACATTGTCAATATTTAAAGCAATGGTATCTGCAATACAATTATCTAAATTATATTGGGTTAATTCTGGTAAGAAGTATAATTTCTTATCTTTATCTGAGGCTTTTTATATTGCAACCAAAAGTGGTGGAAGTTTCTTTGGAAAAGTTGGTAGCTTTGAAGAAGGTTATGATTTTGATGCATTGATTATTGATGATTCAAATTTAAATCATGACAATTATTCTATACTTGAAAGACTTGAAAGATTTATCTATGTTGGTGATGATAGAAATATCATTCATAGATATGTATGTGGAAAACTAATTGAAGAACCTAATATATAATTATAATAAAAATTTTAATTATATATTATGGTTAATTTATACAACTATAATTAATAAAAGAGTATATTTTAAATCTAAAAGCTATAGGTTGAAACATACTCTTTTTATTTTGTTTATTTATAGCTTTAGTTATTAATCATATATAAATCTACAAAACGTATTCCTAGTAACTTATATTTTTTGATATCTACAATCATAAGACTATATTATTGGATTCATACCTCAAAAATATTGCCTTCTGAACATTATTATATTCAAAGCTATGTTAATTTACAATGATATATCCTAACATGTATTGATTAAAAAAAATTAAAACTTGCTTTTCATCTCCTATATCTAAAGAAGTGGTATTTAGAATAAACTATTGTAATATTAAAGTTGAAATTTTCTAGTTTATTTACTCTATAGCACCATATTTTAATACTATTAAGTAAAAATGTAGTTAAAATATATACTAATATCCCTGAAATAAGTATTTCTTTTTTATTTAGCACACTTATTCGTAAGGTATTAGTTATTATATTTCCAAATTATAGAATAAATATTATACTTATTGCTAATTATAATATTAATACTGTTAAGATATTTTTCTTCATAGTTATACCCATTATTTAATACAATTTATTATAAATTCAATTTTTAAACTTTTCTTATCTCCTTATCAGAATAAAAATCCCCTTTACTTCCTTTTATTTTTACTATTTTTAAACTTGCCATCTTCTCTAATCTCCAAAGTATAAACCAATCTTTTACACGCATTTCATCTTCAAACATACAGTTTGCAACCACTTCAATTAAAGGTTGCCATTTGTCACTGATATTTCTTAATATATATTTATCAAAATAAGTTTCTTCAACACTTTTAATTTCGTTACCTACTAATGCTCTAAAAATAGAATTTTCTTTAACTAACACATCCCATTTATTTTTAAATTCTAGTTTTTCATTAAAGCCAATTTCTAGTGTCTTATCTAAAAAGAATGGAAAATCTTCTGGAGACATTTCACTGGTAAATGAATATCTAATTAGAGCATCTTCTGTCTTTTTTTCATCTACTAATGCAATCTTTATATTTTTATCTTGAAACTTACTCACTACATAATATACTCCACACAAATCTTTTGGGTTATTTGCACACCATATTATTATATTTCTACATTTTGATAATTTCCTATCTTCTAACAAATCTGGCTTGAATAATAGTTTCGGATTATTTTCAAAAACATTTCTAATCTTAAAAATATTTTCTCTTAATTCGTAGTTATTTACATCAAAAATATTACCTATTGATAAATCATCTTCAAATAATACAATTTTATTATGTGGTATTAACTTTAACTTCATTGCTTCTTTTAATAACAAATAACAAATATCCTCAAAGCATATATGTGCCATAAAATTCACCTCTTTTAAAATTAACAATTTATTTTATTATAATATATAAACTGTAATTCTGAACCTCCCATGACTAAAGTCACAGGGTTCCTGCTTCACAGAATTTTGCATACTAAAATATGTCTTACTAATTCT
>OKWI01000090.1_pt1 | contig 60962 bp, 70 predicted proteins | sample 1607141 | NCBI WGS metagenome assembly OKWI01 (sample SAMN07501048, study PRJEB24779) | human gut metagenome | reverse complement strand
ATCCAAAATGCACTAGAAACAGACTATTCAAACGCAAAACTGGAAGCTACTAATAAGTTGATCAAAGACATCAAACGCTTGGGCTTCGGTTTTAGAAACTTCATCAACTTTAAGAAGCGTGTCTTCATCACTCTGAACATGCATAAAAAGAGGACCTATCCGGCCCTCTCTAGATGTTAGCTTTTCGTCACCCACTACAGTTGACAAAGAGCCCTGATTTTTTGTTATGATCGCAATACATTCTAACATTTACCTCCTTACAGTTATTAAAGATATCTCTATCAAACTAGGATATAATATCCCTTGGCACCTCGGAACCCGCCTACGAAGGGAGGTGAGATTGCCTATGATGGATTTACTATTCAAAACTATCATAGGCCCCATTGTGGTCAGTATTATCCTTCGTCTGGTAGACAAATGGCTAAACAGGGATAGATACTGCTAAAAAAACCCGAGCTTATCTGGAAGTTAGCCCGAGGTCTTTTCTTGCCTATAATGTAGACTTACTATTCGATACAAGTGTATTATGTCATAAAAGATTAGAATTGTCAAGAAACTTGAAGATGTTCACTAAGTAGAGACCCTAGTCTTTAGTTTTGTCTTCTTCGTCTTTTTTATCATGATCAGTCTTATTTACGGCTGCTTTAAACTCGGCTAGCATTTTACCGATAGATTGACCGAGTTCTGGCAAGCGTTTAGGACCAAAGATGAGGAGGGCTCCTAGGACAATGATGATAAGTCCTGGAGCTCCGATATCACGTAGAATTCCCATGAGATTTCCTTTCTATTTATCTTTATATTTTCTTTGTTTACGTTTATAAATAAGCTTACTAAGAGTTAAGCTAACTTCATAAAGCAAGATTAAAGGAGCAGTCATGGCCAAGTCGCTAATAAAGTCAGCTGGTGTCAGAATCACCGCCAAAACCAAGAGAACAAAGTAAGCATAGCGTCTATAGCGTGTCAAAAATACTGGTGTCAATATACCAATAGAGGTTAGGAAACTAACAACTACAGGAAATTCAAAGAGAACAGCCAAAGGCACTGTCGTATGCAGTAAGAAAGTAAGGTAGTTTTGTGCTGTAATTTGTGTATTAAAGAGTCCTTCACCTAGTTTCAAAAGCACTTCCAAGATAGCTGGACTCACAAAATAATAGCCAAAGGCCAAACCCAAAACAAAACAGACAAAAGTTGCTGGAATATAGGCAAAGATAGCACGCGCTTCATTGTCCCTCAAACCTGGTTTCACAAACTGCCAAATCTGGTAGGTGGTAAAAGGCAAGGTGACCGTAAAAGCCATGAGACTGGCTAAGTTAATATAAATCCAGAGAACATCGTTAGGTCCTAGAACCAATAAGGACTTTTCAAATCCTCTGGTCAGATAAGCATAGATCTCCCCAGCAAACAACAAGGTAATACAAAAAACTAGGAAAAAGCATAACACTACTGCAATGAATCGTCTCCGAAACTCCACTAGATGTTCAACAATGGTCATCTCATCTCTACTTCTTGCCATGCTGCTTCACCGTCACAAAGGCAATTATAACAATAAAGATAAGTTGTGGTATCAAGACTTCCCAGCTTGGATAGATACCAGCCCAATCAATGGTTGGGAAACCACTAATCAAATGATTAGACATCATATTAGTCAACTGAAGGGCATGAATACTGACACCGAGCATCTTGAAGGCTAGAGCATAAATCAACCAAGTCAAAATAAAGAAGATGCGGTGCGGTTTAATATAGTGACTAGCTTTAGTCATAGCTACAGCAATGATAACAAGAACTGCAATGGCTGAACCAATACCAATCAAAAAATTAGCTGTCGTGATACGTGGGATAATACCAACATAGAAAAGAATAGTCTCGGCACCTTCACGGAAGACAGCCAAGAAACTGAGGGCAAACATGGATACAAAACTTCCAGTGGCTGTCACTGTTTTCATCTGATGGTCCATAAAGTCATTCCACTGTTTGACTGAAGACTTGCTGTGGAGCCAGATACCGATAAGAATCATCATCGCAACTGCAAAGATACCAACGCCACCTTCAATAATTTCACGGTTAGCCCCTGAGGTCACAGCTGGAAAGACAACTTGTAAGACAACAGCGATTACTGCGCTGGCAAGAACACCAGCAATAGCTCCGCCATAAACCCATTTGAGTCCTTTACGCATCTTAGCTGCCTTAAGAGTTGTCACAAGGGCCATGACGATGAGGAGGGCTTCAACCCCTTCACGCAAGAGAATCAACATGGCATCAAAGGCATTATAAGAAGCGCTGGTATCGATAGCAGATAGGTCTGTAATCAAGGCTTGCATTTTGTCTCGATAAGCTTTTTCTTTTCCCTTTACCATGATAACAGGCGTTTCGCTCTCCACGCTCGCATAGAGGCTAGGGTTAGTCGTGCTCACGTCATCTTCAATGGTTGGCCAGATAGTGATGAACTTCTTCATAGATGCCGCAGCCGTTTTTTCATCACCTGCTTGGAATTGACTTAGAGCCTTTTCCAAGAGTTTAATACCATCTTTTAGGGTTAAACTTGAGCTTGTACTATCAAGAGGAACACCCTTGATAAAGTCATCAATCCCACCCTTAAGATCATCATATGACGACTGGATGCTGGTGAAATCAGTAGGCTCCGTCTCAATACTGCTTCGCAAAAGTGAAATAGCCGTCTCAATCTTGCCGTAGTAGGCAGTACTATGGTCACGGACAACAGCTTCATTTCGCGTCCAAGCATTATTCAATTCGCCGTAAGTTTTGCGGGTCTCAGCTAAGTCTTTAGCAGTAATGGCATCCTGTAAGTTCTTGAAATAAGGATTGAAGTGGGTCTCAAGTTTTTCCTTTTCGGCATCCAAGTCAACAGGATTTTGCTCTTTCTCAAATTTAAGGAGGGCTGACGAGATAGAGGTTAGGTCCTCTTCTGTCACGTCACCATTAATATCAAGAGCCTTGCTAACTTTTTTACCAGCCTTGGAATCGTGATTTTCCTTTGTTTCGAAATCAGTCTTAATCTCAGCAACCAATTCCTTAGCTTTTGCTTGATCCTTGTTTTGAACAGCTGTTGTTGCATCTGTGATTTTGATATAGAGATCACTATAGGATTCAGCAGCTACTGGATAGGTCCAGAATAAAGCTAGAAGCCCAAGCAAAACGAGGAGTTTATTCAAAGAGTGCTTGACCAAGGTAGCCTCCTTTCTCCACGCCAGCAAAACAAGCAAAGAGCCCGCTTCCGATATGGGTGATATACTCATTCATCTTGTCTACAGCTCCAAGATTGGTCTGTATTTTGACAAAACGGTCTGGGTCCTTCTGGTAGGCAATGAATATCAAACCTGCATCAAACTGACCCGTTCTTTCATCAATGCCATCTGAATAGGAATAGGAACGACGTAAGATAGGAAGATTTACTTCTTTGGCCAAACGCACATGGGAATCTACGGGAAGTTTAGATAAATCTACTTCATCAAACTCATCTTTCTTACCAAAAGGAGCGCCTGATTCCTTGTAACGACCAAAGGTATTTTCCTGTTCCTGCAAATTGGTACGATCCCAAGTTTCCAAGTGCATCTGGACCAGGCGAAGAGCCATATAAGAACCACCCTTCATCCAATCCTTACTATCAGCCCAGACAACCTTGTCGAATTCCTTTTCCTTCGTTACATTAGCAGTTCCATCCTTGAAACCAAAGAGATTGCGAGGCGTTTCCTTACGGTCACCAATAGCTGCAAAACCTGACTTGCTCCACTTCATAGTGATTTTATTACGACCTTTGCGAATCAGATTGCGGACAGCATGGAAGGCTACTTGTTCATCATCTGCACAGGCTTGAATGACGATATCTCCACCCGTATACTTGTCCTGCAACTGCTCCTTTGGAAATGGAGGTAAATCACGGAAGAGCTTAGGACGCTTGGATTCTAGGCCAAGCTTTTTAAGAAAATCAGCCGAAACTCCAAAAGTCAGGCTAAGGCGATAGGGATTGAGTCCCACGGTTTCGCCTGTATCCGTAGGAGGCAAGAGGGCATTAGAACCGTCTTTTTTGACTAACTCTCCTTCGACCAATTTACTACTATAATCGGTCCAGTCTTTAAAAAGCTGGATGACTTCTTTTTTATCGGTTGTATGAAGATCTAGCACCACCAAGTAGCAAGCCTTCTGCATGGGAGTCGTAATCCCAGCCTGGTGCTTACCAAAAAAGCTAATATCTTCATCCCCATCTAGGGCTTTTTTACTTGAACGATCCTGATTAGCAAAAAAAGCAGATGCACCAGAAAGACCAAGTGCAAGCCCAGCCCCTCCAATACCTGATTTTTTAAGAAATTCACGACGGTCCATTTTTTGGTCTAAAAATTTTTTATCAGTCATTTTTCTTATTTCCCATCTAGGATAACACCCATTTGTGATAATGGTTCACCAAGTTTAGTTACAGCTTCGGCCAATTCCTTAGTATCTGCCTCACTCAAATCTGTATAAGACTTATAGTTTTTCTCATCAATCATGTGTTTGTCCAAAAGACCATTGACATTCTTGAATTCTGTTTCCAAAGTCTTAACAAGCTTAGCATCTTTCTTCTGGATCAATGGCTTGAAGAGTTCAAAGATTTTTTCTGCCCCTTCAATATTGGCACGGAAGTCGTAGAGGTCAGTGTGTGAGAAGACTTCTTCTTCACCTGTAATCTTTTGAGTGGCCACTTCGTTAAGAAGGTCTACTGCTCCTGTCAACATGATATCTGGAGTGACTTTAACAGTTGCGATTTTAGCCTTGAGTTCTTTAATATCGTTAACCAATTGATCTGCATAGGCATAGGCAGTTGTACCCTCTGTCGTGTTGTCTTGCCACATGATGCGTTCAATACGGTGGAACCCTAACCAGCCGTCTTCTGATTTATTTTCGTCCATGTAATCAACCAAACGGTAGTCGATTTTCACGTCAGACTCACCAAAGCTTTCTGCAATTGGCTCTGAACGTTCGTAAGCCATACGGATCAATGGGTATTGCTTCCTGGCTTCTTCAAGATTTCCTGACTTGAGGGTCTCACTGAATCCTTCGGTATCTTTCAAAAGCTGATCGATTTCACCTTCCACGAAAGTTTTGTAATCACTTGTGGCCTGCTTCAATAGCTTTTGCTCACTAGCTGTGAGTTTTGAGCTAGTTGAGCTTGAATGACTTGAATTGCCAGATTTGGCACAAGCCGTCAATAAAAGTCCTGATGCTAAAAGAATAACACCAAGTTTGCTAAGTTTTTTCATGAATGTCTCCTATTTTCAAGATAGTGTTCGACATTTGTCGTTATATATGTGAATCGTCGTTTTATCATTAATAATGAACGAACGATGGTAAGTCAATTATGATCTCTCGTATGTAAGAGAACATAATCTAAAATAACAGCAGAAACCAGCGCTGTCAACGGTTTTAGGCTATTTAAGAACTATTCTAAAGAGCAGATAAAAATGATTCTAAATAAAAGAAAAACAACAGGAAATAACCTGTTGCTACTTATTATTTCGTACGACGTTTTCTAAGGAAGCCTAGGCTAAGAATGCTTAGAAGACCTGCCAAAAAGAGTCCACGATTTGTCTTTTCACCAGTAGATGGCAGTTGCTTATCAGTTTGATGACTAGCTTCAGTTTTAGCCTAACCATTGTCACGATTAACAAGTTCTGCATTTCCAACAAGGTCCTCTTTACCTGAAGCCTTGACATTTGCTTTAGTTACCTCAGTATCTTTACCACCAAATGACCCGGTCTTTTCAGAAGGATTAGCTACTTGGTCAGTTGGTGTTTTAGCATTGGTCAAACGAATAATAGTCGCTGTTAGTGGATCCAAGGTCAAGATGTGATTGTTGATTGTCACACCTGATAACTCACTAATTCCAGATAGATTGACCTGATTTCCATTCGCCAAAACTATATAGGATAGACCATTTGTAATCTTGCTCAAATCAAACTGACGAGACTTGCTATCAGTATTGACATAGACAAGGTAATGGTCCCCATTGAAAGCAACAGTTTGGTATCCCAATACCAAATCTTCTTGAGTGACATTGTTCGTACCTGGAACTGTCAATAGCGTCACACGTGCATCCACATCTGCTTTTGATTTAAAGTTGAAAGCATCTGTAGACTTACGTAGGGCGATTAAACCTTTGGCAAAGGCACGTGTTTTCGTATTTTCTGGGAATGACTTAGTATCAGTCGCCTTAGTACAGTCAAAATGGTTAAAGGCGTCACTAAAATCATAAGAATCATAGATAAAGTACGGATAATCAAACGGATTTCCTTTTTCATCAACTAAAAGATGAGCCTTATTCGGCACCTTGTCCCCAGAAACCGGATAACGATAGGTAGGATCGCGGAACTGTTTCGTACGACCATATTCCTGACCAGAATGAATAAAGGGTGTTCCTTGAGCAGTCAAGACCATGAGGTTTTCTAGACGCAAGCGACGATGAATTACAGCATTATTCTCAGACTTGATTGGATCCTTCTTGATTGATTGGGCGATGATATCAAAAAGGGTCAAATTATCGTGAGCAGCAATATACTGGATGACGTCACCTGGGGAATCAGTCTCAAAGTTAGTTGGTTACGCCTTGATATTGTCAAAAACCTTATTAATATCACGTTTTCCACCTGCGATGAAGGCAGGTGTCGCCCTCATTTGGATAACCTGATTTGAGGATATTTCGAATATCATCTGAAAATACAGCTACGGTATCTGTATTCTTCATCCAAGACTGATTGTCAGGCTAAACAGGGCTATTTACATCGCCAGCATAAGTCACCCAGCCCTCACCAAGCATAATGAGGTTTGGGTTTAGAGCGCGTGCAGCAAGGTAAGCCTTCTCGATGCTTTCAGCATCATGGTCACCCATCATATCAAAATGGAAACCATCAACCTTGTATTCCTTAGTAAGATAAGCAATCGAATCCACCAAGACACGACGACTCATATAGTGAGTCGTGCCTAGACGGACCACCTCCAAAACTCGAACGTGGTGTGCTATCAGCATCCATAAAGTGATAGTAATTTGGCTCAAGGTCTTCAAAAATAGCTGTCTTGGCTGTGTGATTGTAGACTACATCCAAGATAATATCCATACCGTGGGCATGAATAGCAGAAACTAAATTCTTGAATTCTTCGATACGTTTAGCTGGATCACTTGGCTTTTCAGAATACATACCCGTCAAAGAGAAATAGTTTTGTGGCTCATAACCCCAGTTATAGTTACTGTTACTTGATGCATGGGCATCCAAACGCTTCCCATTTTGCATTTCATTGACAAAATAGTAGCTTAATACTGGCAAAAGCTGAATATGGGTTACGCCAAGGTCTTTAAGATAATCCAAACGCTCCGCAAAGGCTGCAAAAGTCCCAAACTGGTGTTTCAATTCAGCTGAAATAGCCTTATCAGAGGTAAAATCACGGACATGATCCTCATAAATGATGGCATCTTCTCGAGATTTAAAGTTTGGAATCTTAGCGTAGTCAAGATCTTTTGGTCCATAATTAGCAAGATCTACAAAGGCAGCCTTGGCAATCTTGTGTTCAGGTCCCTGGCTGACATTGTCGCTATTCCAAGCGGCCAAAGACTTCGCATACGGATCCAAAACGATTACAGACTGATCACCACGTTTGATGCGGTATTGACAGAAATAACCGGTTAAGTTTTCCAAACCAAAAAATGATATCTACTTGATCAGCACTTGGTGACCAAAGGGTCACATGTGCCTTAGTACCATTCTCTTCTAGACGAGCACCCAATTCGCCATCGTAACTGTAGAGGGCAACCTTCAATTGCCAACTATCAGATGTTTTAAAACTATCATTGCCCAAAGTGACCTTGTAAGGCAGATTTTTCGCAGCAAAATCACCAGTTAATATAGCTTTTTTGAGCTTAGTATCCAACTCAAGCTGTTTAAGAATCACACTGTTACCATCCTTATATGTAACCTTGAGGTCTTTGAGAATATCTTCAGATGAGACCTCGTCTAAGTTGGTGAAACTAAGTTCTATTTGGCTCGGACTAAGCTGATGAGCCCCAGTCAAACGCACATCCTTGACAAAGTAAGGGTTGGTGTAGACTGTCGGATCAGTATCTACATAAACGTGAGTCGTATAGCTGCCGATAAGATTCTTATGATTAACAGTCGAAACATTGATTTCAGTGTGTGAGCCATTAGGTGCTGTATTGTACCAAGAAAGGCTGCCTTAGTTGCTTTCTGACCATGCAGCTACACGGATATTCTGAATCTGACGACCTTGTGGCGCTTGATCAACTACTACTGTAAAACTACCTGCTTATGAATTAACATTAGTGATATAGGTTTGCGTTTTTGTCTTAGCATTACGGAATTCAACTGTTGTCGTTGTCCCTCCTACACCAACTCGTGACCCATCATTTAAAATGTAGTACAAATGAATATTGTACAAGCCTGTTGAGTTTTTATGGCTAGTAGCTTGAACATTTACCGTATAAGTGCCATTAGCTTGTCGTGTGGATTCATACCAACGAATGTCATCTTGGACATCTTTTTCAGACCAAATAGGTACTTGAACAGTACGAACACCTTTAGAATTATAGACATCACTGATAATGACATCAAAAGTACCACTATCTTTATTGTTATTAACTACTGAAATAGTACCGACTGGCTTATTATGTTTTACGTCTACAATGGTTTCAGTGACATAATGACGTTGGTTGGCATTATCTACGATGTAAACGTCAGCACGGTAATTTCCTAGTGAATTCTTATGCTCACTAGACTTGATTGTTACACGATAACTACCATCAGATTGACGACTAGCCTTATGCCAAACGAGATCATCTTGTCCATTAACGAGACTCCATGAAGGAACAAAAACTTCCTTAACCCCATTTGGTGCTACGATATTGCGGATAACAGCATCAAAAGTACCTAAATCAGCATTATTATTTTCAATAAAGAGGCTTGCACTAGGACGAGTTTGAAAAACTTCTACCACTTTTTCAGTAAGGTAGAAACGTTTGTTAGAGTCATCTACAAGGTAGGCATCGGCACGGTACTTACCAGTTGAATTCTTATGATCCGTTGCTTTGATAGTCACTCGGTAAGAACCATCGGCTTGACGAGTTGCCTTATGCCAGATAAGGTCGTCTTGACCACCAGCTAAACTCCATGAAGGAACAAGAACTTCTTTTAAACCTGTAGGAGCAACAATGTTACGAACAACTGCATCAAAAGTACCTGCTGCAGTATTGTTGTTTTCAATAGCAAAACTTGCTTTAGGTTTCAACTGCTCAGGTGTCTTACCAATGAAGACTTGCGTAGTTGTTCCACCAACACCCGTCAATTGACCATCTTTTTGAACATAATAAAGGTGGATATTATAAAGCCCTGTCGAGTTTTTATGAGCTGAAGCCTTAACGTTTACTGTATAAGTTCCATTATTTTGACGGTTAGCCGTATACCAGATAATGTCATCTTGACCATTAATTTCTGACCAAATTGGAACAGAGACTGTTTCAACACCATTTGGTGCTTTGACATTAGAGATGACTACATCAAAGCTACCAACAGTTGGATTATTGTTGACAATAGAAATGGTTCCACTCAAATTGCCTTGAGTTACATCAACCTCAGCACTAGCATTAGCTGTGAAACGTCCTGTATAATCCACGCTGTGGTCAAAGACATGTTTACCTGGCAAGAGATTAGACGTAGCTGAAAACTGCCATGCACCAGTTTTGGCATTATAGCGCATGTTTTTGGCGCTCGTTGCTGTAAGAGTTGATGATGGATACTGTGCGACCCAGAAATTTTCGATACCAAATTGAGAGGTTGAGACAGGTCCACGGTAGCCTAGATTATTCTCATCCAACCAGCTGGCACTTGTGTAGAACATCAAGTTATTGTATCCATGCTTATGCATTTCGTTAACCCAAGCTTGAGTGTTACGGTTGATATTTGTCAGCATCATATCAGCTCGCTTATGTCTAAACGAGCCTCTGCACGTGCTAATTCCTCTGTTGTGTATCGAGAAAAATGATAGGTAGATACTTGAAGACCGGCAATTTGAGCATTGCGAACTTGTGATGGTGCTTTAGGGTTGTTGTACCAAGTATCCTCAGTCAACTTGACAACGACACCACCCACACCTTGGCGTGCAAGAGCACGGTAGTCATCTACACTGATTTCACCATTATGGCTGCTAACATCGATAAAAGTCTTCGGTTGCACCTTAAGAATTGGCGAAGGTACATCCGTAGAATTCGTTAATTTAGCAGGTGTTGCTACAGTGCTATTTGACATTTCTGAACTTGTCGCACTTGTAGAAGCTGTTGCACTTTCTGAACTAACAACTGAAGATGTTACTGAAGTTGATGCCACAGCAACAGTAGAGTTAGCTACCGAAGTTGATGCCACAGCAACAGTAGAGTTAGCTACCGAAGTTGATGCCGTTGCCGTTGCAGCCTCGGAATTCTGTGAAGCAGGAGACGTAGATACCGCTGGAGCACTAGCTTTTGCCACTTCACTCGTAGCTGCGGGTGCTGAAACCGTTGAACTAGGAGTTACAGGTAAGGATGCTTCTCCACCAAAAATCTCAGCCCCTGTCGCAGGTTGACACTGATTTCCTTCAGTAACGGAAGGCGTTTGTGTCGCCACTTCGTCTGCTTGAGCAACCTGTGTTGTGACAGCCAAGAGAACAGCCGCACTATCATAGTAGATAAAATCTTTCGTTCGCATTTAACTTTCCTTTTGCATTTTTATAATGCTTTAACCATTCTACCATAGAAAAACTCTCATGGAAAAGTCATTATTAAAAATTTTCTAAATAAGACAGAAACATTATAAAATTCTAAACGCTAGTAAAATTGCGATTTATCTTATTTGAAAACCCTTTAACTACCTATTCGTATTTAATACTAAAAATGAAAAGAATTTTACGAGATTTAGCTGAATATGAAAATGTGTGACAAAAGAAAAAATCCTCAAACACCTGTCCGAGAATTTAATTTATCTTATTTACGTTTTGGTGGGTTATGAACAGCTTCTCCAAGTACATCAGCAAAAGCCTCATACATATTTTCAGAGAAAGTTGGGTGACCATGGATAGATTGCAAGAGTTCATCTACAGTCAGTTCATTTTCCATAATAGTTGCTGCTTCGTTAATCAACTCAGCAGCAGCCGGACCAATAATGTGAACTCCAAGGATTTCATGGTATTTCGCATCCGCAACGACTTTAACAAAGCCATGAGCTTCATTTGAGGCGATAGCACGTCCATTCCCAGCAAAGCTTGATTTACCAATGAGAACATCACCATATTTAGCGCGTGCATCTTCTTCAGTTAGACCACACATTGCTACCTCTGGGTGGGTGTAAACTGCCGCTGGTGTATAATCAAGGTGTGCCTTACGGACATTACCATGCATAGCATTTTCGGCTGCTACTTCACCCATACGGTAAGCAGCGTGAGCAAGCATCTTAGTTCCGTTTACATCACCAGGGGCGTAAATACCAGGGATAGAAGTTTCTTGGTATTCATTTACTTTGATACGGCCACGGTCGAGCTCAAGGTTAAGATTTTCAAGACCGTTCAATTGTGGCACACGCCCGATTGATAGAAGGGCACGTTCAGCCACAATCTCTTCGCCATTATTGAGTTTAAGTGTTAATTGGTTATTGCCTTCAACAATTTCAGAAACACCAACAGATGTCATAATCTTCATACCCTTCTTAGAAAGGATTTTTTGAAGCTCAAGTGACACTTCTTTATCCATAGCAGGTATGATACGATCAGCCATCTCTACAACTGTTACGTCAACACCGTATGAAGCATAAACAAGACCAAGCTCGATACCAACGACACCACCACCCATAACAGCAAGTGATTTAGGCAATTCACGCAAATCAAGAATATCATCTGATGTCATCACAAGTTGTGAATCGATTCCAGGGATATCAATACGTGATACTTTTGATCCAGTTGCAAGGATGATGTTACGTCCCTTGATTGTTTCTGAGCCAATAGTGACAGTCTTATCAGGGTTAACTTGACCAAGACCATTGAAAATAGTTACCTTATTAGCTTTCAAAAGACCTTGCACACCACCAGTAAGGGTCTTAACAACAGAGTTTTTAAAGTCAACCGTCTTATCCATATCGATGGTGTAGTTTGTTGATGCTAGGTTGATACCACGACCTGCTGCAATTTTAAGTCCATCAAGGATTTCTGCGTTTTTAAGGTAGGTCTTAGTTGGGATACATCCCTTATTCAAACATGTTCCACCAAATTCTGATTTTTCAACGATGGCAACCTTACCGCCAAGTTGTGCTCCACGGATGGCTGCATAGTAACCAGCTGGACCACCACCAACAACAACGATATCATATTCGTTATCAGCAAGGGCTGCTTTTTCTGCTGTCGCTGGAGATGGTTGAGATGGAGCTTTAGGGACTTCAAGCCCAGCCGCTTCCAATTGAGCAGTTGCTTCTGCAGCTGGTGCGCTTGTAGAATTATCAGCCACAACTTCTCCTTCAGCTCCGATATAACCAATCACCTCAGTAACTGGTACTGTTTCACCAGCTTGACGGGTAATCTTCAAAAGAACACCTGAGTCTTCTGCTTCAAGTTCCATGTTTGTCTTATCTGACATGATTTCAAGAAGGATATCTCCCTCGTTAACCACGTCTCCCTCTTGTTTTTTCCACTCGATGATTTCACCTTCCTGCATGTCTACACCGAGCTTAGGCATAATAATCTCAAAAGCCATTTATAAGATACCAAGAGCGACCAGAAAGCGATTGACAAATTAGGCGTCTGGTTCACCCTCTCCTTTCAACATTAAATTATAATTTTCGATACTCCCACAGTTAAAACAAGAAATATATTTTACTAACGAGAAATATCACTTAACCGTCGCTAGATAGTTAGTTTCCTTTATTAGCCATCTTGATAATAGCAGCCTTAATCTTTTCAACATCTGGAAGAACCGCTTGTTCCAAGACACGCGCATAAGGTACAGGCACATCTTCACTTGCCAAACGTACAATTGGGTGGTCAAGGTAATCAAATGCTTCACTTTCAGTAACCATAGCAGCAATCTCACCGATGAAGCCACCTGTTTTATAAGCGTCATTGACCAACATAAGTTTTCCAGTCTTCTTAACTGATTCAAAAATCAATTCTTTATCAAGTGGAACGAGAGTACGAGGATCAACTACCTCAACATTAATACCTTGTTCAGCTACTTCTTCAGCCGCCTTAAGAACACGTTCCAACATACGACCATACGTGACAATAGTAAGGTCAGTTCCTTCGCGTTTGATTTCACCTTTTCCAAGTGGAATATAGAAATCAGGATCTTGTGTAACTTCTTCTTTTTTGCCATAAAGAGCTTTTGGTTCCATGAAGATAACAATGTTATTGTCCTGAATAGAAGATTTCAAAAGACCTTTAGCATCGTTTGCATTACCAGGAGCAACAACTTTGATTCCTGGAATATGAGTCAACCATGACTCAAGAGATTGTGAGTGTTGCGCTGCAGATCCGATACCTGAACCAGAAGCTACACGGAAAGTTACAGGAGTCTTTAAACCACCACCAAACATGTAGTTGTTTTTAGCACCATTATTAACGATAGCATCAAGGGCAATAGTGATGAAGTCCATGAAAGTCAAATCAACGATTGGACGAAGACCTGTAATAGCAGCACCCACGGCTGCACCAGCAATTGCTGCTTCTGAAATTGGTGTATCTTTAACACGTTTTTCACCAAATTCTGCCAACATACCAACTGATGTACCGAAGTCACCACCATAGATCCCGACATCTTCACCCATAAGGAAGATGTCGGGATCTTTACGCATTTCCTCGCTCATAGCAAGATTTACTGCCTCACGCAAGGCCATCAATTTTGTTTCACTCATACTTGTATTACTCATCCTTTCTCTTTAGTCTACCCATACATCTTCAAAGGCAACTGAAAGTTCTGGATCTGGGCTATTTTGGGCGAACTCATAAGCCGCATCAACCTGTGCCTTAACTTGGCTTTGGATAGCATCCAACTCTTCCACACTTGCGATATTTTCAGAAACAAGATAGTCGCGGTATCTAATAATTGGGTCGTTGTTGTTCTTCCACTCGTCAACTTCTTCCTTAGTACGGTAGACACCCGCATCGGCCGTAGAGTGACCAAACCAACGGTATGATTTAACTTCAACAATAGCAGGACCATTTCCACCACGGACATGGTCAACAGCCTTACCCATTGTATCATATACAGCCATTACATCGTTACCATCTTCGCAGTAGAATCCAGGGATACCATAGGCTTCTGCACGTGTATACAAGTGAGGAGTATTGGTAGCTCTACGAATATCCATTGAGATACCATAACGGTTATTAATAATGAAGAAGATAACAGGTAATTTCCAAGTAGCTGCCATATTGACTGACTCATGGAATGAACCTTCATTAGTAGCGCCATCACCTGAAAAGGCAACAACGATATTTCCAGTTTCTTTGTACTGTTGAGTAAGGGCTGCACCTACAGCAAGAGCGTAACCACCACCAACGATACCGTTAGTACCATAGTTACCTTTTTCAAAGTCAGCCAAGTGCATAGAACCACCACGCCCCTTAGAAACTCCTGTTGCCTTACCAGCAAGCTCTGCCATCATTTTATTCAAATCCATGTCCTGAGCAATAGATTGTCCATGACCACGGTGATTTGAAAAGAAGATATCGTCATAACTTAAGTGTTGGACAGCTCCAACGTTAGCGGCTTCCTCACCTACTGAAAAGTGAGTCATTCCTTGAACAAAACCACGACGAACTAATTTATTAATACGTGAATCGAATTCACGGATACGTTCCATTTTAGTGAACATCTCAAGATGTGTCTCTTTAGAAAGTTTTACCATATCGATCTCCTCTATCGAAATTTTTCTATACATCTAGGATAGGTAAAAAAAACTTAATGAGCAAGAAATATGCTTGAAAATTGAAAAGCCTTACATCCTTATCACTTATAGGCAATTCGTATGCTCTTTTTGTTAGCGATATGGTATATTTGTATAGATTTTACCCGAATAGGAGAATATTTGATATTGAATGATGTCATAATTCATGGGCTTACAGCATGTATAGCTTTTATTTTACAAATTGTTATCTTCAAGGTAACTAGGAAAAGGCCTTTAAGATACTGGGTTCTTATTTTAGCAGGTTTAGCCATTTTCGCCTCTAGTTATTTTGGCTTTTTCTATCCATGATCCGGTTTAATTGCACTTGTACTCTTTCTAGCTAACAAATCCTACAAAAATCTGAGACATACCATTTTGGAGACTTCCTTCATACCTTTCACCTTTGCCTTAATGGTGAGACTGGTAATTTTCCTGATTATTCCAATCTTTTTCCCTTCTGTCCTAGATTACTATTTTGCTGGTCCATTTATACTCTTGCTTGCTTTTTTGCTATGGTTTGCTCAAAGTGCCCTTCTTAAGGTGGACTACTCTCGAATGATGCAATTTGATAAAGCGAGACCTTGGTACAAATCAACCTCTGTCGTCCTTTGTAGCCTACCATCTATTTACTTTGCTTCCGAACTCCTTTCAACAGACATTCACTTTACCATTGCCTTTCTTATTATCACAGCCTTGATTCTATCTGAACAGGTTAATCTCTATAGAAAGAACTTCAATGCTCAAACACAGGCGGCTCAAGAGGGAGCATTCTCACCTTCTTCAAAAATCAAGCCAGAACATCAATACCTGCTACCAGAAAAAAAGTAGCCAAGAGCTCTTCATCAAAGATGAGGCTGAAAATATCTACGATATCATCCGTTTTCAACAAAACGAGGAAGCTCAGGAGTTATTGGTCGACCGTCCCAACTACAAAATCATCTAATGCTGAAGTTTTTCTCCCAGAAAACCACTCATTGACAAAAATACTGCCGTTTTCCGAGTCGTCCATATTAATTGTATTTCCTTTAAGTAACTCAATAAAATCCGTATTTAAGGCTGCTTTTCCATGAACCAGCTGAATGGAAAAATGATCAGAATTGTTACCCTTTATATTCTCTGTCCACTGTTCAATCCTCTTAAAAATTCCATTGGAGGTTGCTTGTGTGGGCAATCCAAAAAACAATCCACTACATCCTTTTTTACTAGATAACTGCTCTGATACCGCTAGAGCCGCCTCTGTTTTCCCGATTCCCATTGGCGCTTCCAGTATCACTATCCCAGGATTAGTCGTCTTTTCGATTGTTTGTGAGAGTATCAGCTGAAAATTTCGTGGACTAAATCCAAATCTTTCCTGATAAAGAGTAACAAGGTCAACGAAAGTTTCAGGTTGCCACAAGTTAGATTTTTTCCACTTTTTAAACCCAGTTTCAATACGTTGACTCTTGTTTTTCACATCAGTTTCATCCAAACTTAACAAAGGAAAAAAATGCTCATTACTAGCAATCCAGTCAGACATTATGAGTAAACCTGATAGAATAACTTGAGCAGGCTGTTTGATTTTTGGAAGCTGAGACACAGAATTAAACCCTGTTTCTGTTAAAGCCCAGTTTAAAAAAGCTTCTTGATTTGACTTCCATTTCTGATAAACGAGACTATCTTTCTTTTCATCCTGGTAATAATTGGAGGGATAGCTTTTTTGAGAATTTAAACCGTCTAAATCATCAACTGGTCGTCCATGGTGTCCACCAATAATTGTTGCAATATCTTCGTCCACGCCATAATGGGATAACAAATATTGACCTGCAATGCTATGATGACTCTTTTTGGGGGAGGCTAGTTGGAGAGAACTAATGCCAGAAAAACCTGCGCGTTCCAATTTTTCTAACAATTGAATATCCAAATCTACTGAATTTGCATAACCTTTTTGCGTCTGAAAAGCTGGTGTTGCTTTACCGATATCATGAACAGCTCCTAGGAATTGTGCCAATCTTTTCCCTTGGTTTTCAATATTTGATTTAACATTAATAGAATTTTCAATTAATACCTTTTGTCCTTCACTTAACCAATGTTCCCATAAGAGGCCTGCAATATTTTTCGTGTCTTCTAAGTGTTGAGTTAATGGTAACCAAAGAAGTCTACTATTTTCCTCTGTTTTCTTAGCCCAAAAATAATCATTAATATGTTTCATATACAAATTTCCTTTAATATTGTATCACCGTTATATTTTATACCTAACACAAAAAATAAACAATGTATAATTGAAAGAACTTCCAATGCTTCATTTAATAGCTCTTTCTTCATTTCTAGCTATCACTTTTAACACCCAAAAACTCCCCTTATAGTTTCTAGTGAAATAATGTGTTATTGTCACTGTCTCTATAAAGGGAGTCTAGTTATTTTATATTTTTAAGTATCAACCTTCAACTACAAAGTAAAGTTATTAAAATCTGATACGATACATTTGGTAACTAATTTTTTCTGTTCTTAGAAGGCACCGCCTCCGCCTCCTCCGCCACCACCAGAGAAGCCACCACCTCCAAAGCCGCCACTACCACTATTTGAATTGATAGAAAAGCTACTTACGGTATCTGAGGCAGAAACATATGATTCTAGATAATTAACATTATTCAGCATAATAAATGGTATCGCAGAATAAGTAAACTCATCTAGAGATGGATTACTGAGGTGGATGTTGTAACGTTTTAGGACATCACTAACTTTTTTCGCCTGTCCATAGAGTGTCGCATAAACCAAGATACGATTCCAAAGGATAACAGATTCTAGTTCGGATTTTTTAAAACTAGGAATACTCTTAATCATATTTTTAAAGCTATGCCACTGGTAATACGTTGAAATTTGAGTTGCATCAAGACATCTCTGACGACGTCTTTTCACCAAGAACCAGAATAAAACGGTAAGTCCTGCTATAGGTAGAAGTCCGAGAATATAGTAAAAACCAAGACCTGATCCAAAGGCAGCAAATAAGAACAAGGTTGAAAGACTACAAAGCATCATTGAAAGTACCAAAGCTGCTACTCCCAATATGTTAAATGTCTTTTCTTTCGCACTAAAATCTCTATAAATTTTAGGAAGTCCTAGCGCAAATTCCTCTTTTTCTACACCTTTTGCTACCTGATAGCCGTCATTAGTAAATTGATATTTGACACGTTTTCCCTGAGAACGAATAGCTTCACGCTCATAGCTTGTTCTAGCACTCTTGAATTGTTTATCTAGAGCATCTTTATCAAGATAATAGCGCGAGAACATTTCACTATCTCTAATTTCCATGCGACCATCAAACAACATATCCAAGAAAGATCCTTCAAATGAAGAGAGACCTTCCTTTTCAATACGTGTAAGAATATTACTATCACCTTCTCGCCTAAAGGTGAGATAACCTCTATCAATCAAATCAAGGATGGTTGCTTGAACCATATGTTTGAACTTCAAAGGACCTGTTTCTTCTTTTAGTCCTGTTTTATCGAAAGACTGATTATAAACATTCTTGGCTAGGACCAAAGGTGCTAAATCTTGAGGGGCTTCATAAAGACGTGCATCTCGAGGGAAGGAAGGCGTCCTAGTACTATAAAGAACAATGAGGTAACAGAAAATACCCACAAGAACAAAGCTTAAGATCACAAGTGGCAAGATGACATAAAATAGATGTCGAAACTTTTCTTTAGATTCCTTGATATTTCTTTCTTTTTTAAGAAAGTCTGCCTCATTCGTTTTATTTAATAAATAAGCCTGATTATTTTCTCGCAAAGTATTAGTCATCGGCCAGTAGGCATGTAATTCCAATTTACCTGATGCTGGTAAATTGTCTACATGAACCTGATAACCTGTAGCAGTACGTTTAACATGTGGGTCTTTTCCAAAATAACCAGCGTGAGCGTAAAGCTCTCCTTGACTTGCATCTAGACCATCAACTGTGAAATCAACCTGTCCAAATCCTTTGTCCCAATCAGAGATAGGAAACCAATTTAAAACTGCAATATCTGAATATAGATTCAACAACTGTTGGATTTGCCAAGTAACTTTGAGAACGACCCTATCACCATCTGAACCTGAATTATAAACTTTGAGTTTAATACCATCATAAGAGTCTGTTTTTTCAACTGTAATATCTGTTTTTTCTTTCCCATTTACGGTTGCTGAAACCTTTGGGTCATCCATGATAGAATAACCACCAATTTTCCCCAAGGTTACATACTGACCTTTATAATCACTATCAAAATCATAAGTCACTTCCTGAGTAAACGTCGCATTACCATCATCATGAATTGAAAGGTGACCAACATAGGAAGGCAGACTATACTCTACCTCATCCTCATCAGCTTGAACGTGTTGCAAAGACAATGGCAGAAAACAGGCTAACAAAACAGTAAAAGCAACATATTTAACGAGGCCTTTAAGTATCTTTTTCATCATTTTGCTCCTTCAAGGACTAAAAAAGCAGCTGCAACACCAAGTGTCTCGAAGTGCCCTGCTCTAATCCACTATTTAGGCTTGATAAACAATCTCACCGTCACAGATAGTGTATTTAACACTGCCCGTAAGCTCTTCGCCTACAAATGGTGAATTGGCTGCTTTAGACTTAAAGTCTGCTGTAACCTGACGTTTTTCCTTATCTGCAAAGATAACAAGATCTGCTGGTCCATTTTCAGCCAAATAACCGGCATCGAACCCATAAAGATCAGATGGGTTGCTTGTCATTAATTTCAATAATTCTGTCAAACTTAAATGTCCTGCTTCAACTAAATAAGTTAAACCAAGAGATAGAGAGGTTTCCAGACCAGTCATCCCTGATGGTGCTTTAGTCACATCAGCCACATTCTTTTCATCTGCGTGGTGTGGCGCGTGGTCCGTAGCAATGACTGAGATTACTCCAGATTTCAAACCTTCGATAACGGCTTGACGGTCTGATTCCAAACGAAGTGGTGGGTTCATCTTGGCATTAGCGCCTTTTGAGAGTAAGAGGTCTTCAGTTTTTGAGAAGTGCTGCGGCGCTACTTCAGCAGTGACTTGTGCTCCAAGTTTTTGAGCAAACTCAACGACTTTTACAGATTCAGCTTTTGACAAGTGTTGAATATGAACATGTGCTTGTGTATCATAAGCAACCATGACATCACGCGCAATCATGCTGTACTCAGCTACGCCAGTTGCCCCACAAATATGAAATTCTTTTTTAGCAATATTTTCATTGAAACCGAGAACACCATTAAGATCAGGATCCTCCTCGTGAAGACTGATAAAGGTATTATTCTCTTTAGCTAACTCCATGGCTTTTTTGACAATCCCAACATTGGTCAATGGAATACCGTCATCTGAGAATCCAACAGCACCTGCTTCAAGCAAACCCTTGAAATCAGTAATATTTTCACCATCAAAGTTCTTTGTAATAGTCGCAACAGACTTAACATGGATATTTTCCTTAGCTGCTGAAGTCAAGACCTCTTTCAAAGTTTCCTTGTCTGAAATCGTTGGATTCGTATTAGCCATCATCACAACTGTTGTAAAACCACCTGCAGCCGCTGCCAAGGCACCCGTATGAATGTCTTCCTTATGGGTTTGACCTGGCTCACGGAAGTGAACATGGATATCCACCAAACCAGGAGCAACCACAAGACCAGTCGCATCGATAACTTGGGCATCTCCCGCATCGATATTTTCAGCAATTTTAACGACTTTTTTTCCATCCACAAGAACATCGGCTTGCGTGTCCAAACCAGATTTAGGGTCAACAACACGACCATTTTTAATCAGTAACATAATCTTCCAACTTTCTATTTTACTTCAACCAATCAATTGGGGGTTGTCCTTGAGATACGAGGTAGGCATTGGCTTTTGAAAAAGGCTTGCTGCCAAAAAAACCGCGATAGGCCGATAAAGGGCTAGGATGAGCACTCTCAATAATGGCATGCTTAGGATTGGTTACTAGTGATTTCTTCTTACGAGCATAGCCGCCCCAAAGTATAAAGACAACCGGAGTATCCTTTTGATTGAGAACCTTAATCACAGCATCTGTAAAAGGTTCCCAAATCTGACCAGCATGACCATTGGCTCGACCAGCTGGAACAGTCAGACAGGCATTAAGTAATAGCACTCCTTGCTCGGCCCAAGTTGTTAAATCATGATGACTTCTAGGACCAAGATCCTCCCCCAATTCTTTGAGAATATTAACCAAAGAAGGTGGAGCTGGAATCGTCTCAGGTACTGAAAATGACAAACCCTGAGCCTGATTAGGACCATGGTAAGGGTCCTGTCCAAGGATAACCACCCGGACTTCTTCAAAAGGAGTCTCTAACAAAGCATTAAATACCTTGTCTCGTGGGGGATAAATTGTTCCCTCTTCATAGACCTTGTCCATAAACTGATTTATCTTTGAAAAATAATGGTCAGGCAATTCCTCTTTTAGAAGCCTGTGCCATGTCGAATGTTCCATAAAAACCTCTTTTAGACTGTTATACACACTAAATTATACCACATTTTGTAGATAATATTCGGAAAATACTGAAAAATAGTATGTGATAGCTGTTTCTTCAATATTTTCATTTTAAGAAAGACGATTCATATTAACATCAAGGTATTACAGGCTTTAAGTAACTATTCTTTTGTGCTATAATAAATTATTGTATTTAAACAAAAAGGTAAATCTATGACGACGTATGAAAATTTAAGGGTAGCCAGACGAGGTCCCATCGTTAGTATTGCAGCCTACTTACTTCTTACCATTGCCAAACTTATTGCTGGACATTTTTTAAACTCCAGCTCATTGATTGCCGATGGTTTTAACAACTTATCTGATATTTTGGGGAATGTCGCCCTACTCATTGGATTACAGCTGGCTAGTCAGCCAGCTGATTCAGATCATAGGTTTGGACATTGGAAGATTGAAGATTTATCAAGTTTAGTTACTTCCTTTATCATGTTTGTAGTAGGCTTCCAAGTCCTAATTCAAACAGTCCGAAAGATTTTTTTAAGAGAAGAAACTGTCGTCGATCCTCTTGGTGCTGCCGTCGGAGTCCTCTCTGCTATTGTCATGTGTGCAGTCTATTTCTATAACAAAGGGTTAGCAAAAAAACTAAAATCCAGTGCCCTTATCGCAGCTGCTAAGGACAACCTATCAGATGCCGTGACCTCTATTGGAACTTCAATTGCCATCGTCGCAGCATCCTTCAACCTTACCATCATAGACTATATTACTGCTATTATCATCACCTTCTTCATCCTAAAGACAGCCTATGATATCTTCATGGAAGCAACCTTCAGCTTGTCAGATGGCTTTGATGAGAGAAATCTTAAGGCCTATGAAAAAGCCATTCTGAATATTCCTAAAGTTACCAAAGTTAAAAAGCAACGTGGACGTTCCTATGGTAGTAATATCTACCTTGATATTGTGGTTGAAATGAACCCTGACCTCTCCGTCTACGAGAGCCACGCCATTACGGAACAAATTGAAGAAATCCTCAGTGAGCGTTTTTCTGTCTATGATACTGATGTCCATGTAGAGCCTGCTGCAATTCCTGAAGACGAAATTTATGGGAACGTCCTTCGCAAACTCATTCGGAATGAAAAGATTATCTTATCAAAGATTCCAGGCTACGAAAACCTCTTAGCACCCGATTTCTTTTTGATTGATGAAAACGGCCATCATCAGAACCGGGAAGACGTCATTGCTAATCATCAACCGCTTCTCAATAACTTTGACAAGTTTAAGATGACGTCCATCAGTCAAAAAACTAAATTAATTAGTTACGAACTGGGAGGAAATTTCCATACCAGCATCTGGCGCCGAAATGAGACATGGTTTATGATTTACCATCAAGTTACAGCTATAAAAGATAAAGAGTAACGAGCAAATCAGCTTGTTTTTTTGTTATCAAAAGTATGTGATTTTTAAACCACTATAGATTCTAAAAAATGTATTAAAATATAAAATATTTCGAAAACTAAGTATTTTATACGGTATAATGGAGGTATTTATCACTATTAAATTTGTTTTTTAATTTTGATTGATACGCAATTTCTATTAAGTATATAACTGGGTTCCGCCTATGACAGAACCCATATAAAATAAAGGAGACGCATTATTAAAAAAGAAAATTGTTTCCATCCTTTTATCAGCTTGTCTAGCCCTAGCCCTACTTTGTCTAGTGCAGATGAATTAATGGATATTACACGCGCTGCTGGTTATACTGAAGCAACAGAGGCCTATCGTCCTAAATCTACTCTGTTAATTGATGGAACCACCGGAGATGTTCTCTGGGAGGAGAATGCTGATGAAATTTCGTGACCCAGCCTCTATGTCTAAGGCTATGACGCTGTATTTGGTCTTCGAAACCATGTCCAAAGGAGAAATTTCAGAAGAAACTGTTATTACAGCTACTCCTACAGACCAAGCTATTGCCGATATTTATGAAATCTCCAATAACAAGATTGTTGCTGGTGTTGACTAAACAGTTTCTGAGCTCATTACCATGACGTCGGTGCCATCCTCTAACATTATAACTGTGATGCTAGCCAACTACTTGACCAATAATGATCCTGATAAATGGCTAGACATGATGAATGAAAAGTCCAAAGAATTAAGTATGACCAATACCAAATGGTTTAACGCCTCAGGTGCAGCTGCGGTAGCCTTCAAAGGTTACTACAGCTGCACCTGAGGCGTTATGATAACAATCAGAGCAATCAAACGACTGCGCGTGATTTGGTCATCATGACATATAACTTTATCAAAAAGTATCCTTATATTCTTAAATACACTAGCAAACCTGTTGTAGCTGTTAAAGAGGGAACACCTTACGAAGAAGCTTTTGAAACCTACAACTATTCAATTCCTGGTGCTGATTATGGTCTCAAGGGGGTAGATGGCTCGAAGACAGGGTCTAGCCCAGAAGGTGCTTTCAACTATATTGATACCATCAAGCATGGCAATCAGCGAATGATTGCTATTATCATGGGGTCAGGGGACTGGTCAGATCAAACTGTTGAAGAAATCCGCCATACCTTTGGTAATGCTCTGGTTGAGAAAATGTATAAAGATTTCTCTTACAAGAAAGTCCTTAGCAAAGGTGAACAAGAGATCGCTGGTAAAAAATATAATGTCGAAAATGATGTCTACGCCACAGTCAAAAAAGGCCAAGAACCAAAAATCTCTGCAAAAGATGACCAAATTGTCATTGATAACGGCCTGAAAACAGTATCGCCTAATATCAAACCAACCTCAGTCAAAGATACTAAAGCTGGCTTCTTCCTTTATTCTTTTGATCAAAAGAATAAACAGACAAGTAATCATAAAACATCTATGAAAAATTTTGCTTTGTTCTGCTTCCTCCTGTTACCAATTTACGTTATCTACCTGATTTTCAACAATGAAAAAAAGCGACATCAAAAATTCAACGAACGTCGTCAAGCACGATAAATGAATAACTAAGAAAAACGTGCTCAGAAAAGCACGTTTTTAGTTATCTCCAAGAAATATTTTGAGATTGGTCATATCATTACGCATTTGTTTCAATCCTTCTTGATAAATGGCTTCGAACTTTTCTGGGTCCTTTTCCAATCTACCAACTTCAAGCGCATGCTCTGGACGAATGGCATAGACTTTTCCAGATTTTTCCAAGGTCTCAATCTTCTCAATGCTCTTATTGTAGTGAATATGTCGATTTGAAGCAACCTCAACAAATTCAGGATACTTGCGGTAAAAGAGTTTGTAGATGCGCTTGCTAGTTTTAGAAGGATGTTTTCGATAACCCTTAGGACGTGTCAAAACTACAATAAGTTTGTCAAATTCCATATTTTCCATGAAATCAATAGGAAGACTATCAGCCAGACCACCATCCATGTAGCGTTTGCCCTTGTACTCGACTATTTCAGAAACCAGAGGTAGTGCAGAACTGGCACGAAGGGCTTCCATCTGCTCAAAGACATGATCAATCTTAATATAGTCTGGTTTTCCCGTCTTAATATCTGTAGCGACCACATAGAAGGGAACACCCGACTCAGCAAAAGCGTCCTGATCAAAAACATCTAACTCCATAGGAACCTTATAATAGGAGAACTCCTTATTAACGAAGTTACCGGTTGTCAACCATGACCAAAAACTCATGTAACGACGGTCTCCCATGAATCGCTTGTTATAGCGAAGAGCTCTTTTGGGTTGGTTAGACAGATAATTGACACCGAAAAGCGCTCCAGCAGATACCGAAACAACACCATCCACCTTAATCCCTGCTTCTAAAAAAGCGTCTAAAACTCCAGCTGTGTATAAGCCACGCATACCACCGCCTTCGAGGACTAAGCCTACCTTCATTCTAAAATCTCCTTTATAATTGGTTCTGCTATGACCTGATAAGCTTGTGGATTCAAGTGCAAACCATCAGTTGTATAGTTGGCATTTAACTGTCCTTGAGCATCTGTAAGGTAATCAAACAAATCAACATAAGTCACACCAGGTAGGACTGCTAGTTGTTGATTAAGTTCACCTACAGTAGCATTGTTTCGAATTTTAACATTCGAGGCATGTTCCAATCTTTCACTGACAGGAAAGATACTTAGCAAATAGATTTCTGTATATAGAGATTCTTGTCGAATTGTCATGATAATATCGGAAATACGATTAACAACATCTTGAATGGGGTAACCTCGTCCAATGTCATTAATTCCAATCAAGATAACCAATTTACTGGGTTCCAAATCTAAAATTTGCTCTTTAAGGTGTTCTAAAGCCAAACCGAGTCTATTCCTGCAACTCCGCGGTTAACCAAAGGAAAGTCTCGACCTAAGTACTTTTTCAATGCAAAAAACTCCGTGATGGAGTCCCCTGCAAAAACAATTTGGCCCTTGTCTAACTTTTGATTTTCACTTACAAATTTAGCTAAACGCTCTTTTTGATAGGCCACAAGCTCAGGCCTAGTTGTTTCAATCATACCTTATCCTTTTTTCTTAAATATTATACGACCTACAGTAACTAAAGCTAGGACAGTTCCAAGTCCAAGAAAAAGCCAAGCAAGATTTTGAAAATCTGATTTATTGGACAAAAGAGCACCAGACAGAAGAAATGCTAATGTCAGCAAGGCTAAAACCATGTTATTTAAAACTTTCTCAAAGACTTTAACCCTACCTGAAAAGTTAATAAAATCATGGTTAAGCACGATTCGTCCGTTTAAAATCAGCTCCAAAAGCTGATGAAGATGGTGTGGAATATTTTTCCCATTGCGAAGCAGGTAAAAGAGCTCAATCAAGATAGTCTCTTTATTTAAGGCCTGCTTAAGCATATCCGGCCCCATATTCTCTAGGAAGTAATCCTTGGCCAGGGTCATAAGATCAATATTTGGTGCAAATTCTCGAAAAATACCTTCAATTTCAAGCGAAGCCTTCTCCAAAATAGTGATTTGAGAAGGGGCTTTAAGATGATTCTTCTGGAAAACAGTCAGCAAATCTTCAAGCAAATCTGTCATCGACAAACTTCCTATGTCTACACCAGAATAACGGCCCAGCATCTGCTCCACATCCTGACTTAGAACTGCACTATTTAGACCATTATCAAACTGGGTGATTGATAGGATTGCCTTGGTCATGCCGTCAACATCTTGTGCGGTAAAACTATATAGGATATCATTTAAGGACGAACGCATCCCCACTTCCAACTCACCCATAATCCCAAAATCAATGAAATAAATCTTGCCATCGCGTACCAACAGATTTCCAGGATGAGGATCGCCATGAAAATAACCATCTTTGAAGACTTGCTTGATAAACGACAGCATAAGCTTCTTGCCTACATCTTCCAAGTCATAACCAGCTTCAAGCAGTTGACTATAATGATTAAGCGGAATCCCATTGATGTACTCTTCGACTATGAGATGAGGTGTCGTGAATTCATCATAAACCTCTGGAACACCCAGACAAACCACTCTCTTATTGTTAGCCCTAAAACGTTTCATGGCCTCTGCTTCATTCCTGAAATCAAGTTCCTTGATTAGGGTTTCGCGCAGATTTTCCAAGACCTCTTGAACATCGACCATGGAGATAAAATGCTTGGGTATATGCCGTGCAAGCTTAATAAGAAGCTGGATATCTTCGTTTACGATATCATCAATACCTGGTCTCTGAATTTTTATAATCACTTCCTGACCAGACAACAACCTTGCTCGATGGGTCTGAGCGACAGACCCAGAGGCCAGAGGCTCTTTAGAAAAATCGACGAAAACCTCAGAAAGATCAGTTGGCAATTCTTGCCTAATGGCAGTCATGACCTCCTCTTTATTCAATGGAGGAACACTACTTTGGAGTTTTGATAATTCTCGGATATAGGCCTCTGACAAAAGATCCGAGCGTGTCGATAGAATTTGCCCAATTTTAACAAAACTTGGTCCCAATTGTTCGAAAGCTTGACGGAGCTTGACAGGTGTTGTTTGTTGGTCTTGAGGAAGGTGTTTTTCACGATAAGAAAGGAGACCAACTGACGAGAAAACCTTCAACACATGTCTCAATCGTTTACTTGCCATTTTAGTCCCCTTACATTTTATTTATTCTGACTGAGCAAAGCATCAAGTTTTTCTTCAAGACGTCTCACATCATCTTTAGTCGCATACTCAACTGAAGTTTTTTTGGCGTCAAGTTTAGCTAAAAATTCTTGAGACTCTTCTTTACTTTGACGTTTTAGCTCTTGTTCTAATTCCTTACCTTCTTCGACAGTCAAACGGCCCTTTTCAACCAATTCTTGGACAAAACTATCAGCCTTATCTACTGTCATAGCAGTCAAACCAATACCAGCTAAAAGAACTTTTTTCAAATTATTCATGAACATTACCTCCATCTGAATAGGAAAAGCAAAGAAATAGTCTAGCTACTTCTTCAGAAAATATAAGAACGTTTTCACACTTTTATTCTACCACTTTTTCAAAAAAATGTATAAGTTATAGTGAATTAATCCTCTTAAAAGTTATAGTATCACAATACTATAACTTTATTCAAATAGTTGGAATCTTTATTAATAAATATTGTATTTAAATACTAAATATGAGTTGCGAGCATGTGCGGGATTCATCACAATTTTCTATTTACAAAGGGCGGCACCATTACTTTCGATAACAGACTTATACCAAGAAAATGAATTTTTCTTATAACGTGCCAAGCTACCACTACCATCATCATTTCGATCAACGTAGATGAAACCATAACGTTTACTATGTTCTGCAGTCGAGGCTGAAACCAAATCAATTGGTCCCCAAGTCGTGTAGCCCAAAAGTTCTACTCCATCTTGAAGAGCTTCACCAACTTGAATCAAGTGTTTTTGAAGGTAATCATACGATAATCATCCTCAACTGTCGGACCATCAGGACCATTTTCGACAATAAACAATGGCAATTGATAACGATCATAAAAGTCATCTAAAACCAAACGAAGTCCAATTGGATCAATAGCCCAGCCCCATTCAGATTTCTCAAGGTATGGATTTTCGACACCACCTAAGATGTTGCCTTTAACAACCTTATAGTCTTCTGGGTTGTGTGCTGTTGCTTCAGACATAGCAAAAGAGAATGAAATAAAATTAACGGTATTCTTTAAGATTTCATCGTCGCCGGGGGAAAATTGTATTTCAATACCATTATCTTTGAAGTAATATTTAATATAGTTCGGATATTTTCCACGTGCATGAATATCAGAGAAGAGATAGTTTTGATTTTCAAACTCAGGAACTGCCAACTGATCCAATGGAGTAGCTGTCATCCCGTACGCAGGCATGGCAAGAACCATACAACCGATTTTAAACTCAGGCTTAATTTCATGGCCAATCTTAGTTATTGAAGCTGAACCTACCAACTCGTGGTGAACAGCTTGGTAGAGTTCTTGTTTAGATAGCCCTTCCATAGGAGCTGCAATACCACCTAACATAAACGGTGCATGTAGAACAGAGTTCACTTCATTAAAGGTCAACCAATATTTGACCTTATCTTTATAGCGTTTAAAGACTGTACGAACATAATTCTCATAAAATCCAATTATTTTACGATTAGTCCATCCGTTGTACTCACGTGCCAAGTTTAGTGGCATTTCATAGTGAGACAAGGTGACCAGAGGTTCGATATTATACTTAGCCAATTCGTTAAAAACCTTATTGTAGAAGACTACCCTGCTTCATTTGGCTCAGCATCATCACCGTTCGGGAAAATACGAGACCAAGCAATCGACATGCGAAATTGAAGCCCAGCTCTGCAAATAGCGTAATATCCTCTTTATAGCGGTGATAGAAATCTATACCTTCAAGCTTTAGATTATCTGGTGTTGGTTCTTCAGTAGTCAAAGGCTTCAAAAGGGACACCACCTTTGGGAGTCACATCTTGCACAGACAAGCCTCTGCCATCTAAGTTATAAGCACCTTCGAACTGGTTAGCAGCTGTTGCTCCACCCCAAAGAAATTCTTTCGGAAATGTATAAGTCATCTTTTTCTACTTTCATTGTTCAAGTTACTCATAGTATGACACTTAGAAATCGATTACACTTATACTATATTATTGAAATCCGATACTATAACACGAAAAAACAGACCGAAGTCTGTTTGAATTAATCACTATTTTCTAAAGAAGCAACTGCTTTGGCTTTTTCTCGTGTAACCACATTATCCTTAACAATCTGATAAAGGGTTGCGGCTACTGGAACGGAAACCAGCATACCCAGGATTCCCCCTAAGGCAGACCCTATGGTAATAGCCAAGATAACCCAAACGACTGGAAGTCCGGTAGAACCACCAACTACATAAGGATAGATGAGATTCCCTTCAAACTGTTGCAAAATAACCACGTAGGCGACAAATAAAAGTGCCAAGGTCACGGAATGAGTCATAATCAAAATGGTACCAATAGTAACACCAATATAGGCACCCAAAACTGGTATCATTGCTGAAAAGCCAATCAGAATAGAAATGGTCGCAGCGTAAGGGAAATTAAAGATACGCATCCCAATATAACATAAGGTTCCCAAAATGCAGGCTTCAATCGACTGATAGACAAAGAAATTGCGGAAACGATTATTGAGAATTGCAACCACATAGTGGAAAGTCTTACCATAACGACCCAAATAAACATCGACTAAGCGATTAACCTGACTACCAAGTTTCTCCTTCCCAACCAAGACATAGCAAGAAAAGACAATACTGATAAAAAGATTAATCAAAGTTGACGGTAGGCTAGTCAAAGAAGTCAAGAAATTCGTCAAGCCATTCATAATTTGTTGAAGCAACTGTGCGCTGTAGCTATTGATTAGCTCTCTAACCTGTGTCACACCACCCAGGTCTTGAATGATCTTCTGCAAAGATTTATTCTTAAGCAACCAATTAATCAAATTATTAATAGCTGAGCGGTCTTGACTAATCAAGGTGTTGATACTGTCAATCAAATCAGGAAGGACAGTGAATACTACCCAAGTAAAGATCAATCCGATAGTTGCAAAAGCCAAGAGCAGGGAAACGGGACGTTTAATTTTAGTGATAAAACCAAATGGTATAAACTTGATCAGTATTTTTTCGTAAAAAGACATTAGGATATTTACCACAAAGGCAATTCCCGCTCCAAATAAGAAGGGCTGACTGGCAACAAATATCTTGTTACAAATCGAAACAACTGTTTCCCAATAGGTATATATCAAGAAACAGCTGAAAAACAGCACAACCAACCAAATGAACTGATTCTTTGTAAACTTCATAGGCACTCCAAAATTTAAAATACACTTCCATTATACACTAAGAAAGGATTTATTACTATCTTTGATCATAGAAAGACACTAAAACTCCACGAACTCTTGATCCGTTAAAGGATCAATCAGTTTGACAAAGTGAAAGTTCGATCCATCGTAATCAAAGACTAAGATAGCGCAATTGCCTGGACAAGACTGAAAGGCACGCTCCTGATCTACAGCATGGAGAAAAGTCATCAAAGCTCCTGCGTGACTAACAGCCAAAATAGATTGTTCAGGATGCCTTTCAACGATTTCTTTAGCACTCGCAACCACTCGTTCTACAAACTGATCTTGACTTTCCCAACCAAACTGGGCATAGTGGTCCCCAAAATGCCCCGCAACAGATGTCTTGGGATGAAGATACTCCGGTTGACCCCCAAAAATACCGAAGTACATTTCTTTAAGCCCCTTAACACGTTGATAATCAAGTCTGTCCAGTGGCCAGTTCAATGGTATCAGAAGTCCTTTCAATAGTCGTGCAGTAATACTGATCAAAAGTCATATCATGTTTTTCAAAATAAGCACGCACCTGCCGAGCTTGGTCCTGACCTTTTTCAGTTAGGGGAGAGTCACACCATCCCTGAACACGCTTTTGTGTATTAAATAATGTCTCACCATGTCGCATTAAATAGAATTTCATTACTTTACCACCCTTTTTTAATATAAACCTAAATAATCTTCTAAAATAGTCAAGACACCTTGATCCTTATGATGCGGTGCTACTTGGTCTGCCACTTGCAAAAGAGCAGGGCTGGCATTTTCCATCACATAAGAATGACTAGCCATACGCAGGAGCTCAATATCATTGTCACCATCACCAAAAGCCATAATATTTGCCTCATTCAAGTCCCAATGGTTAAGAAGCTGCTTAAGCCCCCAAGCCTTGTGCATGCCTTTTTGAATGAAGTCAATAGCACCAAAACCGCTTGGAACAGCAACAAGATTACCATCAAAATCACGATTAAAGGCTTGCGAAACCTGATTAGCCTCTTCAGGACACAGCAACATGGTAATTTTGATGAAATCATCATCTAAATCCTCCAGCCCATTCAAACGTTAATGGATGCTTCCATAGCGGATTGCTCTTCTTCTATTATCATCTCTTTACCAAAATGTAGTTTCGTTCCTGATAGCATATAAGCAGATTTAGCACCATTAAATATAGTCGGTTTATCTAACAAATCATAATTAAAATATCTTAGTAATTTTTCAACATCATTAAATACTATAAACTCCTGACACAGAAGCTTGCCATAGCTAACCACCTGACCACCATTTTCGGCTACAAAATGCAGGCGGTCAAAAGTCTCCGTACAGCCTCTTCCACGATTAAGGGCATGGAGACCCTTCGAGGAAGATATAAAAAGAACCGAAGAAATGGAACGCTCTTCGGCTTTTCGGTGTCTACTGAAATCAAGGTATTAATGGGAATACCAGCCTAAGATATTTGAAGTTTAGAGAGGGCACGTTTGATTTTCAAACTTCGCAACAGAACCATGTCATCTGATATCCTCCTTAATATCTTGCCTGAATCATACGTTCATGATTTTATTATATGCCTTTTTCCAAAATTTTCAAAAAATTTATTGAACTTTATTTTAAATTCATAAAAACATGACAGTTTTAAAATATGTTAAAATAGGGTTAATCTCATCAAGAAAAGGAGTTAGAAACAGTTGCGAAAATATATGATCTACCTCAGCAGTTTATTGGTCACATTTATCCTGAGTTATGCGACGATTACTTGGCTGATTATGCCCGTTCTCACTCGCTATCAAAGCCTGACTAGGTTGATTAACCACTTTGACTATACTACATTAACTTTAATACTCTTATTAACGCTGGTTATCTGGTTGTTTGGCATCCAGTATCACCTCAAACATTTTTCAGTTATTTATCTCTATCTTGCTTTCAGTGTGTATTTATTACTGTTATTCATGGTGCTTTTTACTAAAACAACGGATTTTCAGGCGATATCACTGAATCCTTTTGACTTTATAAAAGTGGATACCAGAACAATTCAAGAGGCTGTGCTAAATATTATCTACTTCATTCCTTTAGGTGGACTTTACTGTATCAATACTGATTTCAAACAGTTTGTCATTGTCAGTTTGGTCACTCTTTTAGGAATTGAAACCATTCAATTTATCTTTTATTTAGGCACATTTGCCATTAGTGATATTATCTTGAATTTTTTGGGTTGTTTGATTGGGTATTATTGTTGTTGGGAGATTAAAAGGCGGTTGAGTTGAGCTAACCCAAAAGTAGCATAAAAATAGACAGGAGATATATTGGCTCTATAATCCCTACAGTAGTTTTACCCACTACAGTTGACAAAGAGCCCTTATTTTAAATTGTTCAATGCAGTAAGTAGATAGTGACCATCACGAATACCTTTACCGACACGCTTGGTATTTTCAACCAAATCTTGGTAATCAGTATCTGAAAGATTGTCAATGGTAGCCTTCAAATCCTGAAGAGAATCTACTGCAATTCCACAGCCGTTCTCAAGCACAAAATGAGATAAGGCTGACTGTTTCCAAACGACAAGCGGGAACCCTGAGGCCAAGTAAAGTGACGCCTTGTGAGAGTTGTTATAGCGAAGGTACTCGCCGAAAACACCACTACATGTCTCAGCACTGTCGCCATCCCAGACAAGCCCAAAACCACCCTCAAGAGCTGCAGGAAGCTCATCAGGTAGGAAGGAACCAAAGTAGTTCTCATTTTCAAGAGCTCTGCTTTCGTCGAAGCCGACACCATAAAGGTTATAAGCAGGTTCTGCAGGAAGAGAGTAAAGATAACCAGCTTTTTCTTGTGCCAAGTTACCAGCTACAATAATTGGCTGATTCTTCGTGAAACCTGTCTTCTCTTGGAAATTTGGAATCAAATAGTCGAAAATGCCAAGGCTAACAATCTTATCTGCCGCAATCCCTTTATCTACCAATACAGATTTCATAATTGGATTGTGGGCAATGATACCATCAGCTGCACCAAGAAGACCTGATTCTTGAATTTGAATGCGAATCTTATGCTTCAAAGGGAAATTCTCAACATTGATATAACGAAGAGCTTCTAAATCGTGGATAATAAAATTAACTTTTACGCCTTTTTTCTGTGCTTTCTTTACATGATGTGTTGTGAAAAAACTATGATGAAGCATTGGGAACTGAATAAGTAACTCATCACCTTGCTTTAGTTGATTCAAGGCCTGACCAATAGCCTTAGATTTATGAAGCTGTGCTTTAAGTGTACCCATCTCGTACCAATTATCAACTGAAAGAACCAAGGATTGATAACCTTCTCTCTTTACAATTTCTTCAACATCATTACGAGCCTTATTACCGGCATTTTTAGCGTTATTGTCATGAAGGAATTCTTCTTTTAAGTAGTATTTCATAGATTATCGTTTCTCTTAATCAAACTCTTTTGCCACGACTTCTAGAGCACGCTCAATGACCACGTGCATGTCGTAGTATTTATAATCTGCAAGACGTCCACAGAAGATAACCATGTCATTTTTCTCAGCTTCTTCTTGGTACTTAGCAAACATGGCATTGTTCTTTTCATCATTGATTGGGTAGTATGGTTCATCTCCACGTTTCCAATCAGCTGGGTATTCACGTGTGATAACTGTCTTAGGTTGTGTACCATACTCGAAGTGCTTATGCTCAATGATACGAGTATAAGGAATCTCACGCTCTGTGTAGTTGACCACGGCATTTCCTTGATGATTTTCTTCATCCAAGACTTCGTGTTCAAAATGAAGACTGCGATACTCCAACTCACCATGTTTATAATCAAAGTACTGGTCAATCATTCCTGTAAAGACAACTTTTTCAGCTGAATTTTCAAGCTCTTCACGATTGGCAAAGAAGTCAACTCCAAGCTCTACTTCTACATCTCCAAGCATATTTTCAATGATAACATTGTAACCACCGATCGGAATTCCTTGGTAACGGTCATTAAAGTAGTTGTTATCAAAAGTCAGACGAACCGGAAGACGCTTGATGATGAAAGGAGGCAGGTCTGTGGCAGAACGTCCCCATTGTTTTTCAGTGTATCCCTTGATCAACTTTTCGTAGATATCTGGTCCAATCAACTTGATAGCTTGTTCTTCCAAGTTTTTAGGCTCAACATCTTTCATATCAGCCGTTTGCTCAGCAATCTTGTCCTTAACTTCTTGAGGAGTCTTAGTGCCCCACATAGCATAAAATGTATTCATGTTAAATGGAAGGTTATAAAGACTGCCCTTGTAGTTAGCAATTGGTGAGTTGATATAGTTATTAAATTCAGCAAATTGGTTGACATAATCCCAAACTTTTTTATTTGAGGTATGGAAAATGTGAGCACCATACTTGTGAACGTTAATACCTTCAACATCTTCACAGTAGATATTGCCACCGATGTGATCACGCTTGTCAATCACTTTTACTTTTTTGCCACGTTTTGTAGCTTCATGTGCGAAGATTGCTCCGGACAAACCAGCACCAACGATAAGATAATCGTACATATTTTTCTCCTTAGTTTTTCATTAACTGTTGCTTCAAGTCTTTCATATCAACGACACGTAAGACAATAATCAAGACAATATAAATGATAGCACCGACAAGACCATCTACTGCTACATTTAGCATTGGTTTCAATTGCACAAACATCTTAAAGACAAATAGTCCAAGATACATGACAACTGATGCTAAGATAATTTTTGACATGGCTGGAAGGATTGACACATCTTTGATGAATATCCTTGAAAAATTCAATTGAATAACCCATACCAAAGCCTCTGTTAAAACTGATACAATTGAGGCCCCAACAAAGCCAAATGGAGGAATTAACAAGAGATTAAGTCCAACACTGACAACAGCCGGAATAGTCGTAGAGAGCATAAACTCACGATGTTTGTTGTGTGGAATCAAAATCTGGATTCCCATAATATTTGTCCAACCGATAAAGAACATCCTAAAGACCATAATAGCAATGGCAAGATAAGCCTCTTGGAAGTCTTTCCCTAGGAAGAAACTCACAAAGTCCTTATTAACAATCAAGAGACCTGCTATTATCGGGAAAATCACAAGATTATAAATCAAGAAAGACAACTCATGCATCTTGTTAACGGCCTTATGATCTCCGTTAGATAAAAGACCAGATACCCTAGGAAGCATTACACTACCTAAAGACGTCACTAGTGTTAGGAGGATATTGATAATCTTCAATGCCTGGTCATAAATACCAACGTCATTGGTAGATGACAAGGCACCCAACATTGTACGATCCAAAGTCACGTATAGTGAAATGGCAACCTGAGGGAGAAACAGCAAAATAACAGGTTTAAGATGTTTCTTAGCATAGGATAAATCAAATTGTGGTTCTCCAATGTAAGGTCTCGCTGGTAACCACATACTTAATTGCCCAAGCAATTCAAAGAAGGTCAATAGGAAAACATAGAGATACAAATCACCAGGTGTTTTCACAAATAGGAAGATAGAAATAACTCCTAAGACCTTTACCGTTGTATTCCTTGCGGTAATACGACGAAAATCCTCCAAACCTTGGAATAACCAAGAAATATCCATTCCTTTCGATATCAAGCTTAATCCTAAGATATAAGCCACCATATCTTGCATACCAGGAAAGAACAAACATAATGATGTATACAAGACAAGAGACAAAATAGTCGCAATCAATTGGAGGGTATAAATACCCCAGAAATTTTTACGAATATCCTCTCGATGTCCTGAAATCTCTTTAGTACCATAGTTAGCAACACCTAAAGTTGCCAAAAGAATAAAGTAGGTCACAATCGAATTAAAGTAACCATAAGTACCTAAATCCTTTGAACTAAAAATCCTAGTAACATAAGGTGTCGTAATGATTGGTAAAACAATGACCAGTAATTGATAGGAAAGATTGTAGGCGTAATTTTTTAAAACTTTCATATGTATATGACTCTGTCTAGACTTTCTTGATGATATACCTCTGTTTCAATTACAAAAAATCTTTATCAGTCTTCATCACAAAGAGTCGACTAATCAATAAGATAAGAGGTGAGTAACGAAGAACAAGCATTTGCGGATCAAACATGCCATGAATAATCATAACACCTAAGCAAGCAAGGACAATATCTTTTCGATTAGTCACAAAATAATTCATGACACGTGTTAAAGCAAATAACATAAATGCACTAACAGCCAAGCCATCAATTACGAGTAACTGCACAAACGAGCTATCAATAAAGTTATAATTGCTTGAATAATTACCGAAGATATCCATGGTTGTAAATGAAATTGGTCGACCTAATAAGGAAACTCCGAAGTTTCGGAATCCTTGAACACTAAGTCTTAGACGATTATGTGTAAATTGGTCAACAAGATGGAATAAATCACCAGTTGAATAGAAACAGAAATAGAGGGTTATAGCCAATGCTATAATAAAACCATATTTGGCAAGATTTGCTGTTATAACATTACTATCTATGAAATCAAATTTAAAGGCCTTAAGACTAATAAAAGCATAAGTCAAAATCAAGAGACTTAGATAAAGTGGACTTGAGGTTGAGGTCTGTTGGTACATATAAAACGTAGCAAATAGTAGAGCTAACAACTCTATATAAGTAACCTTCTTTCCTCTAAACATAAGGTAGCTACATAGGGCAAAAAACATACGTTGAGAAGCAAAGGAAACATAGTTAAATCCTAAACTATAACGATAACCACTATCAGCACTCATCAACATATTAGAAATAATGCCCATCTTACTAGCTAGAATAGTTACAAACAGCACTAAAAAGGTGGCGAAGGAGAAAGTCCCTAATAACTTTTTGAACTCTATATCCCTAGCTGAAAAAACCAACAGCAAAACGTTAATATCAGGAAGATCATCTCGATTTTTTGACACAATTAACATGGTCAAGGTAAATAATAGGAAAATTATTAATTCCTTCAAGTGGTATCTGAAATAATTTATGGTATCAGGAAGATTAATGAGTTCCTTTATCGTAATCATAACTATTGTAAAATATAGCAAGGTACGATAGAGTGACAAAAAACCATCCACCCTTACAAAATAAGTTGTAGTTACCAGAGATGCAAATAATACCCAAATAAAAAGAGTAAATAAATAGATTTTCTCTGAGATAAAGCGACTGCTATTCACAAGTACTTTCCATACCTTTCAATTATTCTTATAAATGTTGTAATAACATCTGTATTTTTTTAAGATAAATCAGAACAACATACATTCGACATTTCAACAACAGTTTTATGAGTGGATTCAATGCAGAAGAATCATTATTTATAAAATCCTCTATCTCTTGTCTTTCACATGTATTTTTAACGAGCTTAACTTTTCTATTTACAGATAAATTCTGTTTCGTTATATTGTATATGTTACTCATCAGTATTCTTGCTTTTACAGTATTAATAAGCTCTGAACTATCCAAATTCCAGTCAGAAAGTAGATTATCAACCATCTTCAATTCTTGAAGCTGATACTGAAGACGCTTGGGGTTATAGCCCGACATAGCAGAACCCTTCCTGCCAGTGACATAAACATAGTAAGAAACTTGAGAAAGATAAATCTTGTTGACTTCACGATAAACATCAAGATTAAAGCGGACATCTTCACCTAACTCATACTGCTCAAAAGAAAAGTTATTTTCAAGAAGAAATTCTCTGCGATATATCTTATTCCAAACTGTGTAAAGCATATCCGATAGGAATAGTTCTTTAAATATCTTGATAAAACCATCCTTGTCGTAATTCCCTTTAAATGGAAGTGACTTTTCAGTACGCTGCTTCTCAGTTAAATCTTCCTCAAAAGAATTGTAATAACTAAAAACAGCCAAATCCAAATCTAACACTAGCTTATCTTCAAACTCAGCAAAGAGATTACCAACAAGATAATCATCACTATCAACGAAGTAGATAAACTCTCCCTTGGCTTTGGACAAGCCAAAATTACGTGCCGAACCAACACCGTGGTTCTCAATATGATAGACTGAGATATTTGAATGCTCGTTAGCATAAATATCGCAAATACTGCCACTACTATCCGTAGATCCATTGTCTACTACTATAATTTCCAAGTCATCATAGTTCTGAGAAATAATACTTTTTAAACAACGATCAATATATTTCTCAACATTATAAACTGGAATAATAACAGAGTATTTCAAATTAGACTCCTACTTTTTCAATATATGTTGTAGTTGAAATGCACCATTTAATAGACCCAATCGATACAAAAAATATTTTGTTCGATTAGGTAACTTAAGCTTCTGCTGAAACTTAAGTTTATTTATTTTTAATTCTTTCTTAACACATTTTGTTAGTTTAGGATAAGTTTTGTATAGGTTAGACTTAAATAAACTAGCCAAAATATGAGTCATACCATTGACAAAAAATATCTTAGCAATTGCCAATTCACTAGAATCAAGTTTTGAGCGAACATCATCCGAATAATATAATTCTTTATAGAAGCTAATCATGTTTTCAAATTTTTGCTCATTCCATGATTTGGTAATTGAATCTGGATTATCAATTAGATAATGGTAGTACTTTTGATTTGTCGCGTAGACCTTTTTAGCAGCAAGAAAGAGTTTGTAATTGGTACCAAGGTCCTCATAATACTTGCCAACTGGAAACTGGATAGTATTCTTAGTGAACAATGCTTTTCGATATATCTTATCAGTGGCAAAACCAGTAACAAAGCCATAAGAAAACATATCTATAAGAGCTTCTTTTCCAGTTAATCGTTTAGTCCGTTTTGAATCGGATTTTATAATATCATGTTCACTCTTTACAAATTCTTGATTGAAGGAAATAATATCATATTGATCTGATTCAATAACCTCAGCTAAATCACTAAAGGTATTCGGTTCAATCCAATCATCTGAATCTAGGAAATAAACATATTCTCCCTCAGCATTAGAAATACCTGTGTTACGAGCTGCAGAGAGCCCTCCATTTTTTTTATGAATCACTGAGATAAAGTCATAAACTTTAGCATAATCATCACAGATTTGAGGAGAACTATCAGTACTTCCGTCATCTACAAGTAAAATATCATAATTATGCCACTCTTGGACAAGAACGCTTTCTACACAACGTTTTAAATACTTTTCGACATTATAGACAGGTATAACTACTGTTAATAATACATCTTTTTTCATTTCTTCATCCTTAACTTATTGCAAATAAAATCATTGCTATATTTCTTTTTTATTTACTGAGAAGATTCCTATTTTAATATACACATTTAAATTCATTTCTAGCATAATCCCTAATTTCATTAGATGACAAAGAATCGACAATGATTAGTTTATTAGGAATAACATAAAAGGAATCAAATCCCTTAAACTCTGGAAACTCAATCGTCCTTTTTTGAAAATGAGCATATAATAGATGTTCGAAAACTAGCTTTTCATCTTCAATTTCAACAATTTCATGAATAGTCTTTTCAGACCAATAATAACGTTTCGTCTCTATATCAGCAAATCTTCTAAACGAAAAGTGACGAATATCAATGTCAAGAAAACATGTAAGTTGTAATTGATTTTAGTCGAATTATTCGAATAAATTTTATTATTAACATCTACCCATGTAACAACAAAATCAATTACCTTAGTCATTTCTCACCTGCTAAATTTCTATCAACCTATCCATAAGTTTTTTAGAAGTATACTTATTAAAATACAAAATTTTAGCTTTATCTGCTCGTTGAATAGTTTCTAAATCATTAACATCGAATTCATCTATAATGGAAGCAAGTTGATTAAAGTCCCCTGATTTATAGAAAAGAACACTAGATTCATCAACATAATCTCGAACAGAAGGAATATCGTTTACAATAATTGGCACTCCTAGTGACATTGCTTGCAACATTACCATATGACCAGACGATAAGTCAACATCTTTCAAAGATAAGACAAGTGCCTCTGACTTACCTAAAACATCACCAAAAGTTTCGACAACAACATTATCTAAGACTGTAATTTTTTCATCGTGTTTTGGTACTCTCCACGGTTGGGTTGCAATAACAAAAGGCAAACTATTCTTCGTCTTCTCAACAGCCTTAACAATCGTATTATAATCGCGATTACTTCCTCCTCCTGAGAACAAAAAGTTCTCAGGTAGACTTCCTTCATAAGAATGGTTATCCTCATAATCTAGTCCGTAGTGGACAAAAGAAAATTTTTCTTGAAATTCTGGGAAAATCTGAGAATAGTACGCAACTTCTTTAGAGCTATAAACAATGACGTTCTTTACATTTTTCAATCATTTATTGACCAATACTTTTCGAAGATTATAATATAGATTGTTTTTCTTTTCTTCGAAAAGAAAGCCTGCCAATGTGATGTCTTTACCTCGCTTATTGAAGACACCTAAAAAAATCCCAACTAACGGATTTAAACAAATAATTTTTTGAACGTCTTTTTTTTACAAATTGTCTAGCATAATCATAAGATTTTTCCACATTAGTAGATGATATAGAGCACTACCAACATATTTAAAATTACGAACTTTTCTAATTAGATCTGTTTCATAATTGGTAAAAAACAACCTCACTACCTCCATTTTAAGAAGCGTAATAATGTTCATTTTTTCTTTGTAATTCACTATATAGAATAATCAAATTATTCATTGTAATCCCTCATTATTCTATATACTATGATTCTCCAATTGATATTATTTCTAATACCTTGGTGATTATAGTAGATTATTCTACTTTTGATATTCTTTAATATTTCTTATATAACTCCAAGAAATTACGAATATAACTTTGTAATGAAAAGAGTTCTTTTTGGCGTTTGACAGAGGCCTTGCCAAATTGCTCTCTCTTCTCAGTGTTATCAGCCAATTCTTGGATGGCCTTAGACAATTCTGCAGGCTGATTTGGTGTGGCAAGAAGACCGTTTTCACCTTCCTTAACCATTTCACAGACACCACCATGACGGTAGCCAACTACAGGTTTGCCACAAGCCATTGATTCGAGAACTACGGTTGGTAGGGGATCTGGATTGGTACTTGGCAAGACAAAGATATCAAACATATTATAGAGCTCTGTTGTCTTACTATAATAATCAATGCGCTTGATTTGTCCAGCTACTGGTGAGTCTGATATTGCCTTTTCCAACTCATCAACACGCCACTCTTCACCTTCAAAAGCACTTCCTGCCAGAAAGGCTACTGCTTTGGGATTAGACTCTAAGATTGGAGTCACTGCTTCCAAGAAATCGCCTTGACCTTTCCAAGCATTCACTCGACCAACCATTCCGATAACCAAGGCATCCTGTGCGATACCAAACTGGTCACGAACTGCACTAGCATCCATTTCATGATAGACGGCATTGTCAACACCATTATAGATGACCTGAAGTTGGTCATTTTTTACAAAGCGAGACTGCTTCACGTGGTTGGCCACAGCATTTGAAACTGTCACAATCGTATCAGCATAACGCCCCATCAAAAAGTTGATGAAATCAGAGATTGCTTTTGGTTTGACGATAATCTCGTGAACATGCCAAATCAAAGGAAGTTTCAACTTACATTTGAGATAAATTCCCTCAAGTACCGCAGTCGTATTATTGTGAATAAGAGTAATGCCATTATCCTTAGCATATTTAGCAATTTGCTTTGAATAACGATTATAAGAGCCAAAATACTCAAGAATTCCCTTAGGATTAAAATACTTCCGGCGCAAGATTGGATAATCGATAACTTTTACCTTAGCACCAACCTTTTCCAATGCACCCACTAAGACGCCATCGTTGGGCAAGATGACATGAGCCTCAAAAGCTTCTTTATCCAATCCTTTAATAAGCTCCAACAAAACCTTATCAGCACCATACATTTCGGCACCAGCGTGAAGATATAAAATTTTCTGCATTTCTATCCTTTAAATACTTTCTCGTAGTCTGTAACAATTTTTTCCCAAGTAAAGGCTTCTTCGATACGTTTACTTGATTTTTGATTGAGGTCTGAGATAGCTTCTTCATCCAATTGTTCAGCTTGATTAATGACACTTGCCAATTGGTCTTTTTTCCAATAGAGAGCACCATCTTCACCGACTTCACGGTTAAAGCCAACATCCAACAAGAGATTGAGCTTAGTTGACTCAAGTGCCTCAAGAAGTGATGGATTGGTTCCACCAACCTCATGACCATGGAAATAAGCAAAGGCATTCTCACGAATGTACTTGAGCAATTCTTGGTCATAAACAGTTCCGACAAACTTCACACGAGGATCCTTGTCAAAACCAGTTTCCTGACGCAACTTGTCGTAGAATTTGTTTTCTTCGACATTTGTAATGAGAACAAAGTCCTTGTCGGAGCTAGACGCCATAAAACCACGAATCATAGCCTCATAGTTATTTTCAGGCACGAAGCGTCCTACAACAAGGTAATAATTGTTTTCAATGACACCCTTTTCAAAGTACCATGTGCGTACCTTATCATCAACCTTAGTCAATCGAGATTTAGTTGTATCTGTTCCATAGGCAATATAGGTTGTCTGAGGACGATACTTGGCATAATCCTTTTGAATATAAGATTCAATGTTTTTACTATCACAAATCAAAAGATCTGCATGTTTAACCATGAGTTGCTCTGAGATTTTCCAATATTTACGAACCGGAAGACTCCATTTCGCACGAAGCCATTCATGACCATCCGGGTTAACCATAAGGGTACCACCGATAGCCTTGATTTTCTTTTTAATACCTGAGATAAATGGACCAATTCGGCAGGCCAAAACATAAAAGATCGGTGCTTGGTCATTATTTTCCTTAGCAATCTCAATGGCCTTATTAAGAGCTGCGATGTCATAAGCGATGGCACGTGCAGGCCCGATATTTGGGACGTTAATATTGTAGCATTTAGCACCGTTATGTTCGAAAGTATCTGCTCTAATTCCTGATTTAGCAGAATTTTCACGCATACAAGCTACATAATATTGGATATCTTTGTCTTGTTGGAACTCTGTCAACTTCTCAACAAAGGTCTCAAATCCACCATATTTTGCTGGAATTCCCTTAGAACCAACGATATAAACTGTTTTTGTCATTTAATCACCATTAAAAGAAATGGAGAAAGCCATCACTTTGCTCCATCCTTCATTACTACTACTTTAATTGTTTTCAATAATATTTTGATATCACGCCAGATTGTCCATCCGTCCATATAAGCAATGTCTAGTTTTACAACTTCATCAAAATCAGTAATTTCACTTCGACCGCTTACTTGCCAAAGACCAGTAATACCTGGTTTAAAGCTGAGGCGACGTTTTTGTTCCGGTGTATAAGATTCGTACTCATCCAATGTTGGTGGACGTGTTCCTACCAAGCTCATATCACCTTTTAGAACATTCCAAAATTGTGGAAGTTCATCAAGACTCGTTTTACGAATGAAATGTCCAATTTTGGTAATACGTGGATCATTGTCCATCTTAAACATACCACCAGACATTTGATTCTGTGCCATCAAATTCTTCTTGATTTCTTCCGCATCAACATGCATAGAACGGAATTTATAAAACTTGAAGATACGTCCATTTTCTCCCACACGGTCTTGAGCAAAAATAGCTGGTCCTCCATCTTTACGAATAAGAGGATAAAGGAAGATTCCAACAATACCACAGAGCACCAAACCAACTAGAGCTCCACAGATATCGAGGAAGCGTTTCGCCAAGATATCTCCATAGCTATAAAAATGCGTAGAAAACGTAACAACTTTGAAAGGACCCAATTGTTGGATACGTTTTTCACCCTGACTCATAAATTCAAGGGCATTCAAATTAATGGATACTGGGATTCCCATAAGTTCAAATGGTGACGCATAATCCCAAATCTTGTACTGCTCACTCGGCAGATTAATCAAAACTTGGTCTACTACTGAGTGTGTCGCATATTCAATCAAATTTTCAGGTTTAACACTCTTGATAAATGGATCGGTAAAATAAGGATTATCCAAGACACAAACTGCTGTAATCCTACCATCCATATTGTCTTTCATACAAGACAAAACATTTTCTAGACGTGCTTGATCAGAAATCAAGAGAATATTCTTGTTACTTTTACGACGTGTATAAATAGATGAACGGAAATACTTAAGAACAGTATTTGTAACGTATAAGAGAACACCTGAAATCAGGGTGACGTAAAGAAGTCCGCGACGTGAGATAGAAAAACTTCCATCTGCAAAAAACGAGAGGAAAGTTGCAATTAGAGCAAATATGAAACAATATTTGACAGTTGCAATGAATTCATCCAAGTAGCCTCTATACTTAATATTTTCATAATAACTACTGATATAGTAAGACACTACATGTACGACACCTAAAAGGACAATACTTCCTTGGGTAATCTCTGTATATGGTATTTTACTAGCTACCATGGCTGCGAAAACAACCACAACCAACTGTATAATACCAATTTCAATGCGACGAATTTCATGTTTTTCTTTCACTCTAAACCCCTTTTTAATCTGTTAAGGTATAAGGAACCGCATCATCCCCATTAATGCTATCCTTTTCTACGACGATGTGCTCTTGAATGACCTTCAGTTTGGTCTGTTTTTTTTTCGTACTCACCATATGATCCGTAAGAACCATATGATCCATATTTATCAACTGTCATGTCAACTTTATTAAGGACGACACCTAAGAACTGAGAACCACTTTGTTCCAATTGTTCGACCGCCTTAGTTACGAAACGACGTTTAATTTTCCCAGCTGCTGTAACCAAAAAACTAGCATCAGCCTGATGGGCAATAATAACTGCATCAATAACCAAACCAATTGGTGGTGTATCGATGATGACATAATCATAACGACTACGAGCAACTTCCATCAAATGTCTAAAATTATCATTTTGCAAAAGACTTGTTGGATTAGGTGGAACAGGACCAGATGCAATAACATCCAAACCAGAAATATTAGTTTGGCAAATCGTTTCATTTAGATCGGCATTTCCTGAAAGGAAATTTGAAAGACCTTTATAAGGCTCATTTGATTTAAATGTACCTGACAAAACAGAATTACGCGTATCCGCATCAATCAGAAGTGTTCGGAGCCCAACACTAGCAAATGAAATCGCCAAGTTAACAGATGTCGTTGATTTTCCTTCACCAGCTTCAACAGAGCTAATCGCAATCACTTTCATCTGAGCACCAGAAAATTGAATATTTGTGCGAATGGCATTGTAATACTCTTCTGTTTGTTTGAAAAAGTTTACTTTAGATTTTACTAACTTTAATAAAGGCATTTCTTCTCCTTAAATCTTATCTTTATCAGGGACAATTCCAAGAAGTGTCATTCCAAGGGCATCTTCCACATCTTCTGGACGGCGAACACGATCATCTAGGATTTCACGTACCAATACACCAACCACTGCAAGGAATCCTCCAAGCACTGCCCCAAGAAGCACATTACGTTTGATATTTGGTGAAGATGGTGACTCTGGCAATTTAGCTTCTTCGAGCGTTGTGACATCTTCAACTTTTGTCACCTTCTTGATTTTTTCTGAAGCAACTTCACGAACCTTATTGGCAAGTGTTTGCGCATCTTGACCAGTTTTAGCATTAACAGAAATTGAAATAAGACGAGTATCAGTAGGAATATTAACTGAAATCATTTTAGCAAGTTCTGCTTCTGTCATATTCAATTTTTCATCTTTAATAACTTCTGATAATACATCATTTGATGTAATAATCTCTTTATAGTCATTTGCCAAATAGGTACCAGCTTGCAAATCTTGAGCAGAAAGATTATTATTATCTGTTGCCTGATTAACAACATAGATACGCGTTGTTGATGTATATGTTGGTTGGATAAAGAAATAAGTAACTAAGAAACTGAAAGCAGCAACATAAAAGGCTGTAAATAGAATAAATACTTTTTTAGTCCAAAGTTTTTGCAATAGTGCAAGTACGTCGATTTCAACACTTTTAGTGTTATCTTGATTCATAATATCTCCTATAAATATTGATTTTCTAGTAATGTTTTGGGATTTTCAATAAAAAGATTCTTAGCACGTTTGGAGCCGTAGTTCTTTTTAACAATTTCATAAGCATCTTTCATAAATGGTGGTCTCGGCCCAAGATTATGCATGTCACTAGCAACCATATGAACCAAATTTTTCTCCAAGAAAAAGCGAACACGTTTCTTTCTTACTTTATCTTTATCTCCAAAGAGCTTTGGTTTGAGGACATGTGAGCTATTGACTTGAGTATAGCAGCCCATATTGATGATTTCTCGAACACGGTCAGCATTTTCTTCGAGGGCATCATAGCGCTCAATATGAGCAACAATAGGCGTTACCCCCGCTCTCAAAACATTACTAAGCCCACTATGAATTTCTTTCCAAGATGTGCGAGCACTAAACTCAATCAAAGCAAATTGAGTGTTGTGCATGCGCGGAATGAGATTCTTTTCAAGTTTCTCCACAATGTCTAAGGTGTAATAAAGTTCACCTCCATAATAAATAGTTAAGTCTGGATAAAGTGCTTCTGCTTCTGCTTTTACCTTAGAAAAGTTGGCAAAAATTTTATCCTCTGGAGTCTCAAACATCCCCTTACGACGATGGGATGTTGAAACAATCTTACGTACCCCCTGGGCGTAACTTTCACCAATGAGGTCTAAACTTTCTTCTAAAGTTTTAGGACCATCATCAACATCAAAAACAATATGTGAGTGAACGTCAATCACTTATTTTTCCTCCATCAGATTTTTGATAACTTGAGAGGCACTTGCCACACTCGAATTATCTAGTTTCATCATGTAAAGACTAGAATTTGGCATCGCATAAGAGGTCAATTGTCCGGTTGAACCTGTACCAGTTACTGCTTGAGACGTTACTGTAAATTTAGAGCCTGAATCAAGTTGTGTATTAGCCAAAGCATTAATGGTATCCAAAGAAATATTTGTCTGAACAGAGTCTTGGAGATTATCAACGATTGAAGTAAAGTTTGATACAGACTTTAGAGAAGCCAACTTGTTTACAATCGCAGAAATGACTTTTTCCTGGTTTTTACCACGATCATTATCTCCGCCATCTAAACTATAGCGTTCACGAACAAATCCAAGTGCTTGCTCTGAATTCATTTGGATATCTCCAACTGGGAAATCAAACTTCCCATGAAGACTTGTGAAAGCTTGATCATTATGGACTGTCACACCACCAAGTTGGTCAATCAACTTAAGGAAAGATGTGAAGTTAATTCGGGCATAGTAATCAATCTTAGTACCATATAGATCTTCCAGAGTTTGTTCAGATGTTTCAACACCATAAATACCTGCGTGGGTTAATTTATCATACTGGTTTGCCCCACCACCAGGAATCTTAACGTATGCATCACGTGGAGTAGTCGTCAAGAGAATCTTATGTGTATTCATGTTAACGGTCATAATGATATTGACATCTGAACGTGACACTGTTGAAATCGAACCGTAGGTATCAATACCACTAATATAAATATTGAAGACTTTTGAATCTACTTGGTTTGCAGAGTTGTTATTCTTCTTTTTAATTTTATAAGTATAAATTGTTTTTAGATTTGAAGCAAAGTTACTATCGACAGACTCTAATAGGCTAGCATAAGAGCCACTCAAGACCATAGCTTTAGATTTGCCAGACTTGAGATTATCATAAGCTTCTTGATATGAGGCAACATCATCAACTCTAACATCAACTTTTTTATCTTTTTTGAGAGCTGACATCAAGATCTCGATATTGTTCTTATCAACCTTAGTAGGTGCCTGTACGCTAGTAAGCTGGCTCACATCTTTGATGTCACTTTCCTTAGGAACCACGATGCTCATTTCTACTTCAGAAAATGCTGCCGTCTGATTCATACGGTTAGTGATGTCAATCATTTGTTTAAAACCAAAAATACCAACCAGAGAAACTAGCGAGAAGATAATCAGTACAACCGTTGTCACTAGTGGTGATTTCTTAGTCTTCTGAAGGAAGATGCTAATAGCAAGAACTACCAACAAACCAATGGTGATAATGATGTTCAAAAACCTAAAGGATAGGAAATTATAATTGAACATGGTGAATAATAAGACCAATGCTAAAATAGCATACAGAATGGTCAATCCAACGTTGACCATCCCCCACGATCTATTACTCGTCCGTTTTTGCTTACGATTCGTACGCGAACTCATATAAATTGCTCCTAAAAATTAAAATTAATTATTCCCCATTATTATTATAACATTAATACAATTTCATTTCAATTGTCATTTTTTTAAAAACAAAAAAACGTTTTCATTATGATATCAATCATTTAATTTATATCATTTTCCATTATATTGTGAACTATCTTTCACATTTTTAGTAGTTAAACTTTAAATTGTCAGATATTTACCTATTTATTAAAATTCTTCTTCCAAATATTTTTATTTTTTCTAGTAGTTTGAAAAATTTTAACTTATTATCACTTCGAACAGATATTAGCTACAACACAAAAGGACGACCAAATGGCGTCCTTTTACAAACTAGTCTGCAATTAGTGTTTCAAGACCAACTTTCATCATATCAGTGAAAGTATTTTGACGTTCCTCAGCTGTTGTGTCCTCATCTGGATTTACCAAACTATCAGAAATAGTCATAATAGCCAGAGCATCTACTTGGTGTTGGGCTGCAAGGTAGTAAAGTGCTGCTGCTTCCATTTCGACAGCCTTCACGCCCCATTTCCCAAGTTCAATATTTTTTTCAAAATAATTTGAGTAGAAAACATCAGAAGATAGAACATTACCAACATGTGTTGTCATACCAAAATTTTTGGCGATGTGATAAGCCTTATCCAAGAGATTGAAATTTGCAATTTGAGGAAAGTCGTATTGAGGCCAGTCATTACGAATAATATTAGAGTTAGTTGCTGCTGCTTGTGCTAGAACCAACTCACGAACGTGAACATTCTCATTCAAAGAACCGGCAGTTCCTACGCGAATTAATTTTTTGACACCGTAGTCAACAATGAGCTCACGTGCATAGATAGAGATAGATGGCATCCCCATCCCAGTCCCCATTACTGAGATACGTTCACCCTTGTATGTTCCTGTGTAACCAAACATGTTACGTACTTCGTTGAAACACACAGCATCTTCAAGGAAATTTTCGGCAATGAATTTCGCTCGTAAAGGATCTCCAGGTAGGAGAATTTTATCAGCAATTTCACCTTGCTTAGCAGCAATATGGATAGACATAATTAATCTATAAAGGGCGACAGAGACGAAGTAAAAATAAAAAACTTACGAAGATTGCCAATGCTATTCAGTTTATCTTTTTCACTCTTCTCCGCCCGTATTCAGTTCATTGAATACGGTTAACCCATCCTTTCTATTAATTTATAAAGGTTAAAGAGCAACTAGAAAGTAATTGAAAATAAGGAAGCTGACATAGCTCTACGCGTCTAAGCAGGTTAGCTATTTCCCAAACTCTCCACTCATTTTCAAATATAAATACCTGCTCCGCAATCCTTAAGTTATATTTTTTAAAGTTTTCTACTACTACTATATAAATAGTATATGAGCTACTTAAATGTTTAGATCTGGGTTAGTGAATCTAGAAAAGCAAATAATTTTTTATTCATTTGAGAATAATCATGATTATGCAATTGTTCTGGTGTTTGAACAAAATCTAACTGTTTATTTTGCTGGTACAAATGCTCTTCACCATCAGCAGCTATCAGTAAATCAATCGCTTCAAGGTCAAACTCTAAATGTGCTTGGAAGGCATAATGTTCAGGGCTAAAGCAAATTATTTGGCGTGGACAGCCCTTGCTAGTCGCAAGAACAACTGCCTTGTCGCTCAAACCAGGCATATCACCATGCCAGTGACCCGTGTTTAAAGTAGAACCAAGATTTTTAATGTGTGCTCATCAGCTAATCCTTCATCAGTTAAGGTCAAAGGGAAAACGCCAATTTCACGTTCTGGACTATGTTCATATTTTCCACCATAAGCTACAGATAAAAGTTGATCCCCTAAGCATACCCCGACAATATAGATATCAGCATCAATTGCTTTTTGAATTAATGCAATTTCAGCCTTTGGATCATAGTATGGAAAGACTTGACGATCTTCATCAGGTGACTGAGGTCCGCCCATTACTATAAGGAAATCAATATCATCAACAGTTTCTGGAAGTTCTTCTTCCTCATAAACCTTTGTTGACGAAATATGATGTCCACGCTTTTGAGCCCATTTCAAATAAGCTCCTGGAACCTCAAATTTTTCGTGTAAGATAAAATGAATATTCATGATCTTTCTTTCCATTTATTGTTTATTATCCTTGATAGGATACTTGCTAGTATAAGTGGGAATACGATAACTCCTCCTGTACCTGTAAAACCAACAACCAAGGCTATTCCTGTTAGGGGGATCAAGCGTTGTCCCTAGTAGCATTCCTAAACTAAGACTATGAGAAAATCCAAAATTTCTAAGAAGCACCGTTATCAGATAACCCGTACCTACACCTATAGCAAACGATGGCGTCAGAGTTCCACCATAAGCACCACTCCTTAAAAGTAGACAGACTAATAGACATTTGATGATGAGAGTGACAGGAAGATATGCTGAAGAGTTCCCAGAAAAAATCCATTGAGCTAAAACCTGTCCGTTTTCCATAAAAATTGGAAGGTAAGCCGACAGTCCACCAAGAATCATAAAGGTAAAGGGCAACGTCCAAAGAATTTCTTTACCTGTAATACGATATTTACTGGCCTTCTTTGCAAAATATCCAAATATTATGGCAAGTGGTGTTACAAATAATGCTAAGATGATTGCCTATATAAAACTGGAAGAATCAATAGTCACTTTATCGACTATATATAAAGTGTGTCCACCAACAATTGGTTTGGCACAATAAGCAGATACATAAGTGGTCGCAAGAATAATAATGATATTCTTTAGTTTCCAACAGACTCCTAAGGTTTCCAAAACAAACAAAGCACTAGCAAAAGGCACTTGGTAAACAGATGCTAGCCCTGAGCCAGCACCACAAGCAATTAATAATTGTCTATCGGAAATGAATAAATGCAATCCTTTAGAAAGACTCCCACCAAAGAGAGCACCCAATTCTCGAGGTGCTCCTTCTTTGCCTATTGAGGCTCCAGCAGCAACGATTGCCACCTGGACTAATGCATGTAGAAGACTGACCTAGAGGAAATTTAGGTTTCTTTTACCAACGAGTTTCTTAGCTTTGCTAATGGAAAGTAAGGTGACACGTCATTGAAGAAAATACCAAAATAAACTAGATAAAATCCCAACAACAAGTAAGACTGAGAGTCTTCGAAAAGCACTCACTGATTGAAACTGTAACTAGAGGTTCCTTTTATCTTTACCAAACACAATAACTTGTATAAATTCTAGAAGGTAGTGGCAAAAAAATTCCAATAAAACCTGAAGCAATCCCAGTTCCAATAACGGCTAAACTCAGCTTAAGGGATTTTGGTAACAACCTTAAACGTTTCCTTACCTGAGAAATCATTTCTTAGAGTTTCGACAAAATAGCTTTAAGCAATCCTTTGAAGTCTCCCTTAATGCGTTCAGTTACTTCTACAACTTCTTCGTGGTTCAATTCTTCTTGCAAACCAGCTGCAAAGTTAGAGATACATGAAATACCCAGAACTTTCAAGTCAGAATGTGCTGCGACGATAACCTCAGGAACTGTTGACATACCAACAGCATCTGCCCCCAATGACTTGAAGGCACGAATTTCAGCAGGAGTTTCATAAGTTGGACCAGTTACTCCAAGATAAACCCCTTCTTCCAACTTGATTCCAAGTTTATCAGCCACTTTATGAGCAATTTCGCGGTAGGCTGGAGTGTAAGCTTTAGACATATCTGGGAAACGTGGGCCAAAGTCATCCAAGTTTTTACCGATCAATGGGTTCTGACCAGTCATATTGATATGGTCAGTAATAGCCATCAAAGTACCAGGACCGAAGCCAATACCACCAGCAGCATTAGTTACAATAACACCTTCACAACCAAGAGCTTTCATAACACGTACAGGGAAAGTTACCACTTCAAGAGGATTTCCTTCATAAAAATGGAAACGTCCTTGAAGAGCCAATACCTTACGTCCAGACAAAGTACCATATACAAGTTTACCTGCATGACCGACTACTGTTGATTTCCCCCAGTTTGGAATATCTGCGTAATCGATTACAATAGCATCTTGGATCTCATCAGCCAATTCTCCAAGTCCAGAACCCAAAATCAAACCAAACTCAGGTTTTTCAATTCCTTTGCTTTCCAAAAAGGTTTGCGTAACTCTAATTTTTTCAAGTAGTGACATTCTAAATCTCCTTTAGTTCCTTATTTTTTCAAACAATGACCAATGTTTGAAAAAGTTCTTGCATTTCGAATCGTAATATAAGAATAAAATGATGACTTTAATAGATTTTTATGATAAACCGTTTGATTGTAGCTTGTCTTATCATGTTTCCCCCAGTAGACTCCTAATTCCCCAAAATGAAGAGTCTCATCTGCCAAATCAAAAGAATTTATTACTCTCTTCAATTCATCCTTGTCTAATTGAACTGTATAAAAGAGGACATCTTTTCTGTACAAATCATTTTCCTACCATTTCGGTAGATATTTACACTCATTTTGGTATTCCTCTAGTGTAAAAAGGGAAAAGACATTAATAAAGGCGTAAGACTTATTCAGAAATTCTTCTATGGCTAAAAGTAATTCTTCTTTCATCAGTGAATCAAAGAAAAAATTCCACTATTAATAAAGGAAGAAACATTCTTAAAACCTAGTTTCTCAAGGTCATGGCAGAATTTTTCCATGACTACCCTATTACGACCGCCGACATTTATCCCACGAACCAGAAAAGTGCAACGTTTCATTTTAGACAAGTTTATCCAAGAAACTTTCACCAATCATGGCTTTCTCAACACCGAAGTTATCCGCAATTGTTGCTGAGATATCAGCGAAATGTCCAACTGGAATCAAGCCACTAGATTTGAAGGAAGGGCTGTAAGCCAAGAATGGGATATATTCACGAGTATGGTCTGTACCAGCATAAGTTGGGTCATTACCATGGTCTGCAGTGATCATCAAGAGATCATCTTCTTTCATAGCAGCGATAATTTCAGGCAAGCGCTCGTCAAATTCATGCAAGCAATCGCGGTAGCCCTGTGGATTACGACGATGTCCGTAAAGGGCATCAAAGTCTACCAAGTTTGTGAAAGAGAAACCATGTTTAAAGTCTTCTGATGTCATAGCCTTAATCAAATTGTCCACACCGTGGTTATTTGATTTGTTATGACCCATATCGTGGTTGATACCTTCACCATTGAAGATATCACTAATCTTACCAACTGAGTAAGTGTCAATTCCTGCTTCGTTCAATTTGTCCAAAACAGTTGGAGCAAATGGTGAAATAGCCAAGTCACGACGGTTAGATGTACGAGTAAAGTTCCCAGGCTCACCAACGTAAGGACGAGCAATGATACGACCAAGAAGAGCTGGACGTTCCAAAGTGATAGAACGAGCAAATTCGCAAATACGATACAATTCTTCAACAGGAATAATATCTTCGTGAGCTGCGATTTGAAGAACTGGGTCAGCTGATGTATAAATAATTAACTCACCAGTTTCCATTTGGCGTGGTCCGAAGTCATCGATAACTGCTGTACCAGAATAAGGTTTATTGGCTTCACGAATAACCTTACGCCCTGAGAATTCTTCAATTTGAGTAAGAATTTCCTCTGGGAATCCATTCCAGAAAGTATCAAAAGGTTCTGTAATATTAAGTCCCATGATTTCCCAGTGACCTGTCATGGTATCTTTTCCAAGAGAGACTTCTTCTAACTTAGTTGCGTAACCAGTTGGATTGCTTTCAGCTGGAACAGTTTTCAAGGGTTGTTCGCGAGGAATATTTCCAAGACCAAGTTTAGCCATGTTTGGCACATTCAAACCAACAGTTTTAGAAATGTGTCCAAGGGTATCTGAAGCTCCGTCAGGAACACCAGCATTGACAAAATTATTAGCATCTGGAGCTGCACCAATACCTACTGAATCAAGAACGATTAAATGCATTCGATTAAATTTGGACATAACAACACCACAAAGAGCTAAAATCTTTCGAAATTACCTCTTTTCTTTCTATATAATAATCTAGTGATAACATCACTATTAGGTTACTTTATTCATTTACAATTTAAAAGAAAAATTAAACAGGACTAATCCTTAACCTCAACAATCTTAACACCATCTTTTCCAGCGACGATAACCTTATTAACCATTCCATTGAATAAGCCATGTTCAACAACACCAGTCATAGCTTTTAGTTCGTCACCTAAAGCAACTGGGTTATTAATTTTGCCGAGATCCAAATCAATAATAAAGTTCTTCATATCTGTAACAAAGCGATCACCTTGTTCAGTTACTCGGAATGATGGCTTATAGCCCTTAGATTCAAAGTCGAGATACAAGCGATCAGCGCCATATTGAACAACTTCGACTGGTAATTTAAAAGCACCAAGTTGATCAACCATCTTAGACTCATCAACTACCCAGATGTACTTTTTCGTAGGTGTGGCAACGATTTTTTCCATCAAGAGGGCACCACCGCCACCTTTAATGCCGTTGAGTTGAGGATCTACTTCGTCGGCGCCATCAACGGTAACATCAATACTATCAATATCATCCACTGATTTCAAAGGAATACCTAGACCTTCAGCTTGCTTCGTTGTTTGAGTAGACGTCGTTACACCTACTACACTGAGACCTTCCTCCTTTATTCGACGACCAATCTCCTCTACAAAGAAATAAGCTGTTGAGCCAGTACCTAGTCCAACAACCATGCCATCTTCAACAAATCCAGCAGCGTATACACCGGCGAGCTTTTTTAATTCATCCATGCAGATTTCCTTACATCTTTCTATATAGTCATTCAAATTTATTATAACATGAGTGTTCTTCAAATTGCAACGATAAGTATGAAAAGGCTATCAAAAATTTTAAAACAATAAAACTAGACCCTAAAATTAGAATCAAATTTGAAGGTAGAAATAATATAGTAGCATCACTTAGTCTTCTTTACGATGTTTGAAGAATCCTACGAAAGCTGAAAAAAATCATCGAAATAAATCAAAGTAATCCTGCATTTCTTGTGTGCTCACCAGTTTGTGGCAACTCAGCTTGAGGAACTTCAGTATCTGGAGTCAGTGGTGTAGGTGGTAAAAAATGATACCCTCTCAATAACATAATTCTTATGCCATACAACAGTTGGTTTTTCTGGTGTTTTTGGTTCAACCGGTCTAGCTGGAACTTCAACCACTTTTGGTGTTGGAGTAGTTAGGTCCGTACCTACTGCAACAACCCATTTGCCATCATTTGATGAAAGGCTCAAAATCTCATAACAGTTAATCACATGCTTAATTAAATGCATATCCGTATATTCACGCATGCTTGACTGATTCAAATTACATAGGTGACAACAAATTTGTCACCTATGTAATTTGAATGAATTCAGTCTCATTATTAGACTAAGGACTGGTTGCTACAATATCAGAAGCCCCACCTTCACGTTGAAAGGTCAAATTTTGAACAGTTTCTACATCTTTTAGATCTTGGAAACCATTATCATTCATGTACTTATCATAAGCTTATTTAGCGTATTGCTCTAGGTCTATATTGTATTTCATAAGATAAACTTCATACTGAGCTTTAGCATCGTCTTCTTCATCCTTAATATCAAAAGCTTGTCATAGGCTATTTTATCTTTATCATACTGTACTTTCTTAGCTTAGTTTTATTGTAAATCTTTATCGTATTGCACACTTTAGATATATTATAAACAGATATTTCTGCATAATACTTACCTTTAGTTTCAGCCGTCGTCTTATCTGCTGATGCTTTTTCGAATACTTTAGAACCATAAGTCAATATTTGATTATTACATTCTTACAATACTGCATCATAAGTTTTTTATCAGCTTGATATTTAGCTATATCTTTTTCATAGTAGCTTAATCAGTATCATACTATGCTTTAGAAGCAGAGTTTACTTTATCCGCTGCTGCTTTTCAGCCACTTTAGCATTATACTTAGCCTTTGCTTTATCATAATCAGCTAAATCTTTTTTGTGGTCTTCTTTTACTTTCTGTTAACCATAACCAACTGTATTAATCTCTTTTAATTGTGCATGATTGTCAGCAATAGCACTCTCTAAAGATGTATGTGATTGAAATGTAGTTTCTTCGACTTCTACCCCTTTTTTATCGCAGAGGCTTTAGCATCTTCAAAAATATCAGTTGTAACAACACTTGTTGGGAAAGTGATATTTCCGTCTTCTTTGACAGAAACAACTTGCTTCTCTGAATGATTAACAGTTGATGAATTGACAGCGGTATCTGTTAGCACAGAAACACTGAGTGGCGTATCAGTGACAGCTGAAGTTGAAACCTTAAAATGCTGTACACCAACCGCTTCCATCACAAGAATGGTTGTACCCAAAAGAACATAGGCATCTCCAAAGCTATACTTTATGATTGAAAAACATTGCGAATCTCTTCTTCCCATATCACAAATTTTCTTAACAAGTGAAGCCTAACACCGTTAAATTTTCTCCAATAGTAATTGTATTAATGTTTTCGAAATTTTTCATTTGTCATCTTGTTTCTAATCATAGTATAATAATTTATTTAGTCTAAAATAGCTATCTTAATTTTATATGTTACCTCCTCTTAAAATTAGAAATAGATTGCAATGAATAAGTTTAGACTTAAGATATTGTTAATTGTATTTTTCAAAAGATTTTGTTATAACACCAAAAAAGCCCCAAAGGGCAAAAATCTTAACAATATTCGAGTATCCCCATGGTTCCTCATTGACCTATTACGAATCACTAGTGACTATTCAAGGTCAAATATCTGAATTCATTGACTCAAGATTTTTTGAACCAATTCTTTTAAATCTGGAAGCAGTTCTTTCTTAAACCATGGATTTTTCGCTTGCCAGATATTATTTCGTGGTGACGGATGCACTAAAGGAAAATAATCTGGAAGATAATCTCTGTAATGTTTAACTGTATCTGTTAATTTAGTTGATGATTTTTGATGCAAATAGTAATGCTGAGCATAGTTTCCCACAAGTATAGTTAATTGAATATTTGGAGCTAAATCTAGAACTCTCTCATGCCATTTATCAGCAAAACCTTTGCGGGGCCCTAAATCTCCAGATTTTCCATGCCCCGGGAAATAAAAATCCATTGGTACAATGGCAAACAGACCTGATTCATAAAATTCTTCTCGCGACACACCCATCCAATCCCGTAGATTATCTCCACTAGGGTCATTCCAGTAAAGTCCAGACTCTTGAGCTCGGATACCAGGAGCTTGTCCTACGATATTAATCCTCGCAGTTTTTGGAATACTAAACAAGGGTTTGATACCTTGTTCAGTATACGTTTTATTTTGTTCGTCAGCCATAATAGCTTGTGTCAATTCTTCAAGTGTTTCCATATTTTCCTCCAAAAAAAGAGACAAAATGTCTCTTTTTTACTTGATCAACTCATAGATAGCTTCTGCATAAATGGCAGCTGCACGGTATAAGTCCTCAACTTCAGTAAATTCATTTGCTTGGTGCATGGTATTGACATAACCAGGGAACATAGCACCATAAGCAACACCACGTTTAAGGAGACGTCCAAAGGTACCACCACCAATGATTTGTTCATGACCTTTAAGACCTGTCTGTTTCTCATAAACCGAAAGAAGTGTCTGTACCATAGGATCACTAACTGGTACGTAATGCGGCACATGACCATGTTCTGAAAGACTGACCGCCTTAGGTCCTTCAAGTTTTTCAAGGCCAGCCTTAATACCATCTACATTAACCCCTTGAGGGTAGCGGAAGTTCAAAGCAATGGTATTATCTTCAGATTCCTTGTTAAAGGTAAAGACACCTGCATTCATAGTTAACTCACCCATTTTAGAATCTGTATAGGCAAGACCTGTCTTTTCAGAAAAGAAATCTTGATGAAGTGTTTCAGCAATTAAATCCAAATAAGTCTTAGCATTAGCTTTGAAGTCAAATTGGCTAAGGAAGAGTGCTAAGTATGTTGCCCCATTGATACCATTTTGAGGCATCATACCATGAGCTGATTTACCATGAATAGTCACATGGAAAACACCTGCTTCTTCAGTCACTTGACCGGTTACTGCTTGATCAGCAACAAAGTCATTAAGTTTAGACTCAAGTTCCTGTAAAGTGATAGGTGCCGTAAACTCTGCACTTGCAGATTCAGGGACCATATTTTCACGCAAGCCACCATTAAAGCTTACGAGGCTAAAGTCACCATCGTTTTGTCCTTCAAAATGAAGATAGGCAGTAATATTTCCTTTTTCCCCATTGATAATTGGAAATTCTGCATCAGGAGAAAAGCCAAAATCAGGATCTTTCAATCCATTATGAGCGAAGTAATAATCCATATCACCCCAACCAGATTCTTCATCTGTACCAACAATAAAGCGAACACGCTTAGATACTGGAAGCTCAAGCTCTTTGATAATTTTCAAAGCATAATAACAAGCCATTGTTGGCCCTTTATCATCTGATGAACCACGGGCATAAAGCTTTCCTTCTTTGATTACTGGTTCATAAGGATCAGTGTCCCATCCGCTACCCGCTGGAACCACATCCAAGTGTGCAAAAATACCCAAGACTTCATCACCTTGACCAAATTCAAAGTCACCAGCGTAATTATCAATATTACGAGTCTTATAACCATCACGTTCAGCTAAAGCAAGAAAATGTTCTAGAGCTTTCACTGGTCCAGGACCAAATGGGTGCTTTTCATCAGCCTTACTATCATCACGCTCTGAATTAATACGCAAAAGACCAAAAAGGTCCTCCATCAAAGCTTCTTTACGTTTATCAACTTCGGCGTGAAAATCAATTGTCATAGTTTACTCCTTACTGTCTCTAGTTAGCACTATTTTAGCATTTTTAGTAAGGGTTTTCAACTCTTTCAATATGCTAAATTTAAAATGCAAACAGGTTTTTAAGATCATAAGGCACCTACTACTTTCAAATTAATTCATAGTCTAGCATTATTTCGAGAATTTCCAAAAACTTTAGAATCTTCTCTTAATTAGTGCTATAATAGGACTATCAAAACTAAGGAGATGCATTATGCCATTTGTAAAAATTGATCTCTTTGAAGGTCGTTCAGAAGAACAAAAAATTGAACTTGCTCGCGAAGTTACTGAAGTTGTATCACGTGTTGCAAAAGCTCCCAAGGAAGCTATCCACGTTTTCATTAACGATATGCCAGAAGGGACTTACTACCCACATGGTGAAATGAAAAAGAAAAACTAATCATCAAGAAGCAGTCACATCTATGGGCTGCTTTTTGATATAAAAAATAAGTTGAATTCATCTCGTGAAAAACTACTATTTTAGGATAGTTTTCATTTCTGTATATCTCGGTTTCACTCCCAAATGCTCATAAAAATCTAGAGCACCTTGGTTATCATTCCATACGTGAAGTGTTGCATTATAGCATTCTTGCTCCGTAGCATAGTCCAAAGCAAATTGATAAAGCTTCTCTCCTAATTTTTGTCCACGAGCTTTTTCTTCAACACAAAGACCATCAATGAAGAGAGTCTTAATAGGTTTTTGAGGACCATCATTTTCAGATACTTCTTTAATTATCAAGAAGAGATGACACAAGATCGTTCCAGCCTCATCTTCATAGACAAATACAGGTTTATTTGCATCCCCTATTACTCCTTCTAACTCTTTATCCGTAAACTTACTTCCTTTTACTTTAAGGACATCAGAACGAGCTTGATGATGAACGATTAGAATTTGCGCGAAAAGTTCCTGTAGTCATGGAATATCTTCTACCTTTTCCAAACAAATCATATTTAACTCCTTTTAATCAAAACCACCCGTGAGAACGGGTGGTTTGCTCTTTGGCTGAAAGCCTCTGCTACCAGCCGAGGCCTAAAGGCCTACCGAATGGTTTCCCTTCAGCACCACCTTTGCTAGCTGACCCGACTAGCGGGTCTATTTTAGACTACTTTCTTTTATTCTTCTCACCTGTAAGCGGATCATATTCCTCGAAAAGACTGAGCTGATCTGCTATCACGTCTTCTTGTAATTGATTACGAATATATGCTTCAATTCGCTTCTGATTTCGCCCAACCGTATCAACATAAAAGCCCTCGACACCAAAATTTGCGATTCCCATATTTATACTTTAAATTAGCGTGTCGGTCGAATATCATTAAGCTACTTT
>OKWI01000070.1_pt1 | contig 84745 bp, 76 predicted proteins | sample 1607141 | NCBI WGS metagenome assembly OKWI01 (sample SAMN07501048, study PRJEB24779) | human gut metagenome | reverse complement strand
CGCCTGCGCTACGACCGCGACGAAGGAGGCTGGAAGCACCGCTACCTGCAACCGTGACGACACCGCTGCGCCGGCGTTTCATGGCGGATAACCGCAAGCGGTTATTCGCCCTACGCGGCCTTGGAGCCCATCCAACCGCACGCGGTCATGCGTACCGCGGCCTCGGAGCCGGGTCGTAGGGCGGATAACGCCACCGGCGTTATCCGCCGCTGCGCCGACGTTTCATCGCGGTAAACGGTCATCCATCCCAGCCGAACCCCCATCGATTCGAACACTCGAGAAAAGGAAGCACCCATGAGCGAACCCATCGATATTCTCATCGCCGGCGCCGGCATCGGCGGCCTCAGTTGCGCCCTGGCCCTGCACCAGGCCGGCATCGGCAAGATCACGCTGCTGGAAAGCAGCAGCGAGATACGCCCCCTTGGCGTCGGCATCAATATCCAGCCGGCGGCGGTCGAGGCCCTTGCCGAACTGGGCCTCGGCCCGGCGCTGGCGGCCACCGCCATCCCCACCCACGAGCTGCGCTACATCGACCAGAGCGGCGCCACGGTATGGTCCGAGCCGCGCGGGGTGGAAGCCGGCAACGCCTATCCGCAGTACTCGATCCATCGCGGCGAACTGCAGATGATCCTGCTCGCCGCGGTGCGCGAGCGCCTCGGCCAACAGGCGGTACGCACCGGTCTCGGCGTGGAGCGTATCGAGGAGCGCGACGGCCGCGTGCTGATCGGCGCCCGCGACGGACACGGCAAGCCCCAGGCGCTCGGTGCCGATGTGCTGGTCGGCGCCGACGGCATCCATTCGGCGGTCCGCGCGCACCTGCATCCCGACCAGGGGCCGCTGTCCCACGGTGGGATCACCATGTGGCGCGGCGTCACCGAGTTCGACCGCTTCCTCGACGGCAAGACCATGATCGTCGCCAACGACGAGCACTGGTCGCGCCTGGTCGCCTATCCGATCTCGGCGCGTCACGCGGCCGAAGGCAAGTCGCTGGTGAACTGGGTGTGCATGGTGCCGAGCGCCGCCGTCGGCCAGCTCGACAACGAGGCCGACTGGAACCGCGACGGGCGCCTGGAGGACGTGCTGCCGTTCTTCGCCGACTGGGACCTGGGCTGGTTCGACATCCGCGACCTGCTGACCCGCAACCAGTTGATCCTGCAGTACCCGATGGTCGACCGCGATCCGCTGCCGCACTGGGGCCGGGGACGCATCACCCTGCTCGGCGACGCCGCCCACCTGATGTATCCGATGGGCGCCAACGGCGCTTCGCAAGCAATCCTCGACGGCATCGAGTTGGCCGCCGCGCTGGCGCGCAACGCCGACGTGGCCGCAGCCCTGCGCGAATACGAAGAAGCGCGGCGGCCGACCGCCAACAAGATCATCCTGGCCAACCGAGAACGGGAAAAAGAGGAATGGGCCGCCGCTTCGCGACCGAAGACCGAGAAGAGCGCGGCGCTGGAAGCGATCACCGGCAGCTACCGCAACCAGGTGGAACGGCCACGCTAGCAACACCGGGCAGGCCACCGCGCCTGCCCTCTCCCGCCTCTCCCGTCCGCGGGAGAGGAGGCATCCGTGCGGGTGCCGGGCGCTGCGCGCCTATCGGCAGCGCCTCAGGCCTCTTCCGCCCGCCCCTTCCACTCCCCGCGCCCCTCGCCGGCCTGCAGGCGCAGGGCGAGCAACAGGGCCAGCACCGCCAGGGCGCTGCCGGTGAGGAAGCCGCCGGCATAGCCGATCTGCGCGGTGAGGCTGACCAGGAACGAAGACGCCAGCATCTCACCGAGGTCTCGGGTGCTCTGCACCGCGGTGACATCGGTGCCGGCCTGGCCGCCCTGGCCGGCGAAGCGCATCGCCGCGGTGAGGATCGCCACCGAGGTGATGCCGGTAGCCAGCGAGCCGATCAGCACGCAGGTCCACGCCAATCCTTCGCTCAGTGCCAACCAGCGACCGGCCTGCAGATACCAGAGCAGCGCCGAACAACCGGCGAGCACCACGCCAAGGGCGAAACCGCGCCACAGGCCGATCCGCCTGACCAGCCAGGCGCCGCCGCCGCAGCCGAGGAATACCGTGACCAGGCCACCGCTCATGCCCAGCCGGCCGATGTCCTGCAAGGCCCAGCCGGCATCGCTGAGGTACAGCTTGGACAGGCCGAAGCCGGATACCGCGGTCATCGCCGACAGCAGTGCCAGCGCCAGCAGCGAAGGCGCCAGCGGCCGACGCAGGAAGCGCAGCAGGCTGGCCTTGGCGGCCGGTGCCGGGGGGAGTTCGTGGGGGTCGCCGCGCCCCAGGGCGAGCACGCAGCACAGGCTTGCCAGCGGCACGCAGGCCATGACCAGGAACGCCGCGCGCTGGCCGAAATGCCCGGCGAGGATCAGGCTGCCGGCACCGCCGCCGAAGAAGCCGATCATCACCCCGGCGATCTGTACCGCGTTGACCTTGGCCAGCAGCTCGCCGCTGAAGTGCTCCGCCGCCATGCCGTCGGTGGCGATGTCCTGGGTCGCGCTGGCCAGCGAAGCCAGCGCCAGCAGGCCAACCGCCCAACCGGCACTGGCCACGCCGAGGCCGAGCGTCGCCAGGCCGAGCAGGCAGGCGAGGACGATGCATTGCATCGGCAGGATCCAGCTACGCCGCCGGCCGAGACGGCGCGACCAATGGTTGTCGACCCAGGGCGCCCAGAGGAACTTGACCACCCAGGGCAGCCCCACCAGGGGCAGGAAGGCCAGCGCCTGCAATGGCGCGCCATCCTGGCGCAGGAGGGTGGGCAGGGCGTCCATGGCCAGGCCGATGGGAATGCCCTGGGACAGGTAGAGCAACGCCAGGGTGATGACCAGGCGGCGGTGGCGATACAGCTCAAGCATGGTGGTCTCCGGTGACACGGGGGTGGGCGGGTGGCGCGGCGGCGCGCGCCTGCATCCAGGCGTGCCGGATGAGCAGCGCGCCGCAGAGGATCAGGGTGAGGTCGGGGCCCAGGGCCGGCAGCCGGCCGCGCATGAGCCAGGGCGCCAGGTGCGCGACGGCGGCCGCCAGGCAGGCCAGCCCGGCGACGCCGAGCAACCCGCGCGCCAGCGGCCAGTCGCCCGGCAGCAGCAACGCCGCCAGGCCAGCGGCGGCCCACAGGACAAGGAACAGCCGCCCCGGCCAGGGTCCGGCGAGTAGCTCCGAGGGCACGAGTTGCAGCCCCAGCAGGAGCAACGCGGCCGCCGCCACCAGGCCGGCACAGAAACCCTGGCTCAGGCGCTGCAAGAGCCGTACGCGGGCGTCCGGCGCCGAGGCGCGTCGTTGCAGCCACAGGTACAGGCCGCTGGCGCAGAGCAGGCAGGCGCCGAGGCCCATCGCCAGGTGCAGGCCGCGCAACGCGGCGGACCAGCCCGGCCCGAGCCACTGGTACTGGGCGAAATGCAACGGCTGCACGGCGATGAAGGCGCGCAGCCAGAACCCGCGCTGCGCCGAGCTGCGCTCGCCGAGCAGGGCGCCGTCGGCCAGCCGATAGCGGTGCCGCTCGAAGTTCGCGGTACTCGGCAGGCCACGCTGGATACCGGCGATCTCCACGCTGCCGGCGACATCCCCGGCATGGCTGAGGCTCAAGCGCTGGGCGACGAAGCCGGGCGCCCGCACGGCATCGCCGGCAAGCAGGCGGTCGAGATCGATGCGGGACGCCAATGGCCGCCCCTCGGCGGCGGGCGGCGGCGGTCCCATCAACTCGACGAACACCCGGTTCGGTTCCTGCGGGTAAGCCACCGGCGCCAGCAGCAGGGTCCCGAGAGCGCCCAGCCCGCTGAGCGCGCCGGTGAAACCGAACAACAGCAGCCAGGGCAGTCCCCAGATGCCGATCAGGCCATGCAGGTCGAACAGCGCCAGGCGCAGCCCGCGATCCCGCCGCCAACGCCGCAGGTCGCGCCAGCGGCGGCTGTGCAGCAGCACGCCGGCCAGGCACAGCAGCAACAGCGATACGCCGAACAGGCTGACCAGCACCCGCCCGGGGAAGCCGACGAACAGGCTCTTGTGCAGGTTCAGCAGGAGGTCCAGCGCCGGCATCGGTGGCAGCACCCGGCCGCTGGCCGGGTCGAGGTCCAGCCGGCAGTCCAGGCGCGCATCGCAGACGCTGAAGGCGGCATGGCCGGGAGCGGGCAGCAGCAGGGTCGCATCGCGGATGTCGACGCCTTCCTCGCCCGCCCGTTCGAGCAGGCGCTCCAGCGCAAGGGCTTCTCCTCCCGCCTGCGCCGGGGCCCGCAGCCACTCGCGCAGGTCGTCGTGGCCAAGACTCCAGGCGCCACTGAACAGCACCACGAACAGCAACACGCCGAACAGCGCGCCGGCGCCACCGTGCAGCGAGAGCAGGAGAGGACGCGCCGCCACTTCAACCGCGCCCCGCCAGCAGCCACAACGCCAGGCCCAGTACCAGCAGGCTACCGCCCAGGCGCCAGGCGAAGTTGCCCGGATCACGCGCCAGCAACCCGCCGACAAGCAGCAACAAGCCCACCCCGAGCGCGCCGAAGAGCCCGGCGTAGAGACGCTCGAGCGGGTCGTCCAGGGGCAGCCCGCGAGTCAACAGATAGCCGCTGGCGGTCGCCGCCGCCAGGCTGCCGGCGAGCGCCAGCGGAACCCGCCAGGCCCAGCCGAAGCCCGACTGGCGCGGCATCAGAACGCGCCCCGCAGGCTGACGTTGAAGCTGCGCGGTTCGCCGTAGCGGTTGTTCCAGTTGGGGTTGGACAGGCTCTGGTAGTAGGTCCGGTCGAACAGGTTGTTGACGTTGACCGCCGCCGTCCAGTGCTCGTCGATCTTGTAGCCCAGGCGCATGTTGACCAGTGCGTAGCCGCCCTGGCGCATGCTCACGCCACGGTAGTCGACGCTGTAGTCGCTCTGCGCCTGGAGTCCACCGCCGACGCTCCAGCGCCGATCCTGCCAGGGCAGGTCGTAGTTGCTCCACAGGCGCAGCAGGTGCCTCGGGGTGAAGGTGGAGTAGCGCGTCCCCGAGTCGTTCTGGCTGTCCTTGAGGTACTCGGTGCTGGTGTAGGTGTAGCCGGCCGAGAGACTCCAGTAGGGCGTCAGGTAGCCGGTGCCTTCCAGCTCGAAGCCCTGGCTGCGCACCTTGCCGCCGCTGATGTAGAACGGATTGTTGGGCGGCCCCGGATGGTCCGGGTCTTCCTGCGGATTGTTCTCCAGGTCGATGCGGAACGCCGCCAGCGACAGGTTCAGGCGGCCGTCGGCCAGTTCGCCCTTGATCCCGGTTTCGTAGGTCTTGCCTTCCACCGGGCTCAACGGCTCGCTGTTCCAGGTCTGGCGATCCGCCTGCGGCTGGTAGACCTCGGCGTAGCTGACATACCACGACCAGTCCCTGGCGAAGTCCCAGATCAGCCCGCCGTAGGGCGTGAACTGGCGACCGGGCTTGAAGCGGGTGGCCGGGGTGTCCTGGTCCCACCAGCTTTCGCGGCCGCCGACCACCAGGGTCAGCGGCTCGGCGAGCTTGATCCGACCCAGGGCATAGAGGCCTTTCTGGGTGGTGGTGGTGGTGCCCGGCGAAGTGTACTGGCCGATCTGCGGGCGCGGCACGCCGTGCGGGTCCCAGCGGTAGACATTGACCGGGGTGTTCGGCAGGTTGAGGAAGCGTGCGGTGTCCTGGCGGGTCTCGCCCTGGGCGTAGGTGACCCCACCGAGCAGTTCGTGGGTCAGGCCGAACAGTCGCACCGGCCCATTGAGGTTGGCGTCGAGGCTGCGCTGGATGCTCTTGAACTTGTAGGCGGCGCCCGTCAGCTGGCCACCGTCGCCGGTCTGCGGGTCGATGGCGCCGAAGGAGCCGGCGTAACGCAGGCGCGAATCGGCTTCCTGGTATTCGGCGCTGACCTTGCCTTTCCAGCCGCCGCCCAGTTGCTGTTCGAGGGAGCCGAAGGCGCGGTAGGTGTCCCACTTGAAGCGGTCCCAGTCGACATCGAGGTAGGTGTCGCGGGACAGCCCGAGATTGGACCCATCCTTGGCCATCGGTACCCCGGCCATGTTGGTGATCGAGTCGATGTGCTGGTATTGCGCACCGACGGTGAGCAGGGTGTCGGGGCTCAGGTCGAACTCGGTCACCCCGTAGAGCAGGCGGGTGCCTTGGTCGGCCACGTCGTAGAAGTAGTCGCGATCCTCGTAGGCGGCCACCGCTCGGCCGCGCACGTTGCCGCTGGCGCTCAGCGGGCCGCCGACGTCGACCTCGGCGCGGTAGCGGTCCCAGCGCCCAGCGCTGAGGGTGGTGCTGGCGGCGAACTCGCGCTGCGGCCGCTTGCGCACCAGGTTGACGGTGGCCGCCGGGTTGCCGGTGCCATGCAGCAGTCCGTTGGAGCCGCGGAGGATCTCGACCCGCTCGTAGATCGCCATGTCCTGCGGCGAACTGGCGGTATTGCCGAGCAGTGCCGGCACCCCGTCCAGCTCGAAGGAGTCGACCTTGAAGCCGCGCACGTAGTAGGCGGTGGTCAGCAGCTGGAACGGCTGCACGGTGACCCCGGTGGCCTGCTGCATGGCTTCGTCGAGGCTGAACAGGTTCTGCTGTTCGAGGCGCTCATGGTCGATGACGCTGGCGGACTGCGGCAGCTCGCGCGGCTTGAGCGGCACCTTGCCCAGGGTAGTCACCCCCGGCGGCTGGGTGGCGGACGTGCTTTCTCCGCTGATCACCATGTCCGGCAGTTCCGTCTCGCCGTCCTTGCGCGCGTCGGCCACGGCCGCGGCCAGCGGACTCAGCGCCAGCAGCAGGCCCAGGCACAACGGGGTGTGCCGATTGCGGGCGATGCCCTGGCGTCCCTTGATCACCTTCGTCTCCGTTTTCATCGTTCGAACAGCCTCGGGGGATATACGATTTGATAATGCTTATCATTATGAAGAAATCATCTCCGGGGCTTTTTCGATTGCCGGTCTTTCTCTATCGATCCACGGCCGTCGCGGAACTTTCCTCGCCCGCCAGCCCGACGAAGCCGGCATACCAGTCGTCCCGGACGAGCAGATCGGCGTGACGTCCACTCAGGCGCAGCCGCCCCTTCTCCAGCAGCAGTACCTGGTCGGCCTGACGCGCCAGCGCCGGGCGGTGGGTCACTACCAGCAGGGTGCGCCGGCCGCGCAACCCGAGCAGGCTGCGCAGCACCTGCGCCTCGCTGGCTGCATCGAGGCTGGCGGTGGGCTCGTCGAGCAGCAGCAACGGCGCTGCCGAGAGCAGCCCGCGAGCCAGGCACAGGCGTTGCCGCTGGCCGCCGGACAGCAGCGCGCCGCCGGGGCCGACATCGCTGTCCCAGCCCTGCGGCCAGGCCTCGATCTCTTCCAGCAGGCCAACCGCCCGCGCCGCCTCGCGCAGCGCTTCGAGATCGGCGTCCGCTCGCGCCATGCGCAGGTTCCAGGCAACGCTGCCGCGGAACAGGCCGTTGTCCTGGAACACCAGGTTGCGACTGGCGGCGAGGGTCGTTTCGCTCAACCGGCGGATATCCACGCCACCCAGCAGGACACACCCGGCGTCGGCGTCGTAGAGTCGCCCGAGCAGCGCCAGCAGGCTGCTCTTGCCGGCCCCGGAGGGTCCGACGAGGACGTTCAGCGAACCCGGCTCCAGCCTCAGGGAAATGTCCTCGAGCAAGGCGCGGCCATCTTCCAGACGCAATTCCACGGCCTCGGCCGCCAGGCTGGCGTCGTGCGGCCGCTCGCCCGGCTCGGGGCTGCGCAGCGGAGCCAGGGCGAAAACCCGCAGCAGGGTATCCAGCGCCTGCCAGGCGCCGCGCAACGCCTGGTCGAGATGGGTGAGCTGGGCCAGCGGCTCGATGAAGCGCACCAGCAGCACCAGCACGGCCACCAGCCGAGCGCCGTCCAGCCATTGCCGCTCCACCGCCCAGGCGCCGCCGAGCAGGGCGAAGGCGAACGCCGCCTGCACCGCCAGGGCGAAGCCGAGGCCGCTGGGCAGGCTGCGCCGCAACAGATCCAGGGTGCTGCGGTGGAGACTGCGCAAGGCCTCTTCCAGCCCCTGGCGGGCGACGCTTTCGCGCTGCGCCGCGCGCAGCAGCGGCTGGCGTTCGGCGAACGCCTGCAACTGCCGTGCAGCGTCGCGCTCGGCGGCCAGCCGGGCATCCTCCGCCGCCAGATTGCGCCGCCCGCTCCAGCGCAACAGCGCAGCGAGGACGGCACCGGCAACGAGCAGGCCGAGGGCGATGGACGGGTCGATCAGGAACAGCCCGAGGATCACCCCGAGCGGCGTCACCAATGCGGCGATCAGCGGCCCCAGCAGGTGCGCCGGAATGCCCATCGCCTGCATCACCGGACCGCGCAGCAGGCCTTCGGCCGGCGCGACCCGGCGCAGCGCCGGCGGCGCCAGGCGCGGCAAGCGCGCCACCAGGCTGCGCACCAGTCCAGCCGCCAGCGAGCCGCCGGCGGCGAAACCGCGACGCAGGGCCAGGTACTGCAACAGCGCCTGCGCCAGGCTCAAACCGAGCAACGCGGCGACCCAGCGCCAGGGCAACGCGCCTTCGGCGAACCAGGCCTCGACCAGCGGCACCAGCAATACGCCGCAAGCGGCGTCCAGCAGCGCCGCCAGGACCGCCCAGGCGCTCGCCCGGCGCAACGCGGCACGGCAGTCTTCGGGCAGCGCACGCATTCGTTCGAACAGGGTCATGCCGCCACCTCCGCGCCGTTCTGTTCACGCCACAAGCGCGCATAGGCGCCGTCCGCCGCCAACAGCGCCGCGTGCTCGCCGCGCTCGACCAGACGGCCAGCGACCAGCACCAGGATCAGGTCGGCATCGCTGACTTCGGCCAGACGATGGGCGACGATCACCCGGGTCCGGCCGCCGCCACGCTCGCGCAGGTTGCGCAGGACCTGCCGGGCGGTCTGCGGATCCAGCGCCGAGGTCGGCTCGTCGAGCAGCAACAGGCGCGCCGGCGATAGCAGCGCACGGGCCAGGGCCAGTCGTTGCAGTTCGCCGCCGGACAGTTGCAGGTCGCGTCCCGGCACGCTGTCGTAGCCACGCGGCAGGGCCATGATGCGCTCGTCGAGGCAGGCGTCACGGGCCGCCTGGCGAATCTCCTGGAGATCGGCATCGGGGCGGAACAGGGCGATGTTGTCGGCCAGGGATATCTCCAGCGCCGCCGCCTGCTGGCCGACCAGCGCGATATGCCGGTGGCGCACGGCATCGGGCATGTCCTTCAGTGCCAGGCCGCCAACCTCCAGTTCGCCGCGCTGCGCGTCCATGTAGCGCGCCAGCAGGTGCAGCAGGGTGCTCTTGCCGGAGCCCGAGGGGCCGACCAGGGCCACCAGGCTGCCATCCTCCAGCTCCAGATCGATATCGGCCAGGACCTCCACGCCTTCATAGGCATGGCCCAGGCCGTGCAGCGCCACCGCGCCATCGACCGGCTCGCGGGTCGAGCGGCCCTCGACCAGCGGCGCCTGGTCGAATACCTGCTGCAGGCGCTCGGCGGCGGCGCGCGCGCCCAGCAGCGCGTCGCCGCCGTGGCCGAGCGCCTGCACCGGGGCGGCCAGGGCCCGCAGCAGGAGCAGGAAGGCACAGGCCTGGCCGAGCGCCAGCGGCACGCCGAGGACATCCAGGACCAGCGCGCCGAGCAGGACCCAGGCCAGCAGCCAGGGCGTCGACAACTGCACGTAGACCAGCGCGGCGAGGTGGCCGACCCGCTTCACCCAGGCGCCGAACGCTTCGCCGAAGGCCGCCGCCGACGCCTCGGCGCCCTGTTGTATGCCGGCGCCGGGGTACTGTCGGGCCAGCAGCAGGTTGTGGGCGAATTCGCCATAGTCCGCCGAGAGCCTTTCCAGCGCGGCGTTGCGCCGCAGCACCTGGTCGCGATAGCGCGCCGAGCGCAGCAGCAGGAAGCCGGCGGCGGCCAGCACCAGCGGCAGCAGGCAGAACAGCAGCAGCCAGGGGTGCAGCCAGGCCAGCCAGAGCAACGCGACGAGCGGCACCACCAACAGGTTGCTGAGATCGTTGGGAGCGTGCGCGATCAGTTGGTGCAGGGCCCGCACGTCCTGCTCCACGAGGCGCGCCACGCCGTCCGGGCCCTGGCGACCGAACCAGTCCAGCGGCAGCCGTTGCAGGTGCGCCAGCAGGCGCAGGCGCAGGTCGTTGCAGAGGTCCGCGTCGACCCGGTGGGCCAGGTGCGCGGCCAGCGCCTGGCAGCCCAGCCAGGCCAGCACCGCCAGCAGCACCAGGGCCAGCAGGGCCGGCTGCGCCTGGCCGCGCGCCAGCGGCTCGGCGAGCCAGGCGAGAAGCATCCAGGGCAACAGCGAGCAGAGCCCGGCCAGGGCCTGCAACCCCATGGCCGCCGCCAGCCGCCAGCGATAGGTGCGCAGCAGGCGCCACAGCACCGGGGTCACGAGGCTTGCTCCAGCACCTGTTCCAGGCTCGCCGGCGCCAGCGACGCCGGCGGCGCCTCGGGGAAGCCAAGGCGCTCGCCGATCCGCTGCCACAGGGCGGCGACCTCCAGGCTGCGCTGGTTGCGCCGGCGCACCTCGTCGCCGTCGGCGAGCAGCGCCAGCGCCTCGGCCGCCGCCGCCGGCCACAGGCGCTGGTGCACCTGGGCCCAGCTGCACGGTTCGGCATACCAGAGCTGGGCGCTGGGCAGCGGTTCGCCGGCTATCTCGTCGAACAGCGCGAACAGGCCGTCGTCATCCTCTGCCGGTACCGCCACCGCAGGCGTCCACAACAACGGGCCATGGGGGCTGAGCAGGCTCAGCGTGCCGCGATCGGTGGTCAGGCTGACGCGCTGCAACAAGGTCATGCGCCCGTCGTCGGCGGCCGCCAGTTCGTTGAGCACGAGCAGGCTCAATGGCACTTCCGCCAACACCAGGGACAGCCCGCGCATCGCCGACAGGTCGTTCGAGGGCGACTCCAGCGACCAGGGGCCAACGCCCTCCAGCAACGCGGCGAGGATGTCCAGGGTGGCGAAACCGACCTGCACCCCGCAGGCCGCGTCCAGGTGGCGGATGCCGCGCCGGCGATGCAACTGGCGGCCCAGCTCGATGAAACGCGCCACCGCCGGCAACTGCGGATAGAAGGTGTTGAGCAGGCAGCGCCGGCCCAGGCGCTCGGCGCTGCGCAGCAGGTCCTGCCATTCGCGCGGCAGCAACGGATGCTCGATCAGCACGTCGATGCCACGCGCCATCAGCGCCTCGGCCAGCGCCGGGCCCTGCTCGCCGCGTGCCGCGCCGCCGACCGCGACGCAGGCCAGGCGGACATCGTCGGGCAACGCCTCGACCTCGCACCAGGTCTCCACCCCGAGGCGTTCGGCCAACGCCCGCGAACGCCGGCTGCCCTGGCCAAGGATGCCGCGCAGGACGAAGCGCGGATCGGCGGCGACGCCGGCGGCATAGAACTGGCCGAACCGGGAACCGGCGACCACCACGGAACGGACGTCGCTCATCGGCTCGCCTCCTCTGGCATGGGTTTCGACAAGGATTGCGCCAGGGCTTCGCCCAGGCAGTCGAAGTGCCCGCCGGGCACCTCGTGGATGCCGCACGCGCCAAGCGCGGCGGCCCGCCATTGGGTCTCCAGAGCCTCGGCGTAGCGCGGCACCAATGGGTTGCCGGCGTCCGGCACGAACAGCCGCAGCGCGCCGACGTAGGGCTCCGGCGCCTCGGCCTGGCTGGCACGCACCGAGTGACAGAACAGCCGGTAGAGGGTGTCGCGTTCGACGCTGACGGCGTCGGCGCTACCGCTGGCCGCCTGTAGCACGCGGCCGCGCAGGGCGACGAGATCGGCCAGGCCCGGCAGCCCCGCCAGCGCCTCGGCGACCAGGCGCTCCGGTGTCTGCGCGAGCGCCGCCTGCACCGCCTGGCCGAGACGTTCCGGCGCGGGGAAGCCGAGCGCCGCGGTATCCAGGCCGAGGGTCGCGGCGAAGCTGAACAACAGCAGGCGCTCGTCGTCCACCCGGTAGGGAATCCGGTAGCTGGAGACGATATCCAGTTGGCGCACGCGCACCCCGCGCTGGACCAGGGACTTGGCGGTCTCCAGGGCGACCAGCCCGCCGGAGCAGTAGCCGAGCAGGTCGACCTCGCGTAGCCCGGCGCGATGGAGCGCCTCGGCGTAGCGGCGGCCGAGGCAGGCGTTGAGATGCTCGGCGGGGATCGCCAGGTAGGCGTCGCTGTCATGCACGGCCAGCCCCAGCAACGGCCGCCCCTCACCCAGGGCGCGAAGCAGCGGGCGGTACGGCAGTAGCGTGCCGAGGCCTTCGTGGACCAGCACCCGCGGCACGCCCTCGCCGGGCACCAGGCGCACCAGCGGGTCGAGCGCCACCGCGCCCTCGGCGAGCGGTGCGCGCGACATGCCGGCCGGCGCCGGGGCGACGCCGCGCGCCGCGGCCAGGGCTGGCCCACGGCCCTCGTCCGGCGCGCTGCGCAGGCGTTCGGCCAGGCCGCGCGGCGTCGGCTGGCTGAGCGCCCAGCGTAGCAGGCGATCGAACGGATGCCGACGGGCGCTTTCCAGTCGTTCGCGCAAACGGGCGATCAACTGGGCGATCAACAGCGAGTCGCCGCCAGCCCCGAAGAAGTCTTGCTCGACGCCCAGCGACGGGTTGTCCAGCACCTCCCGCCAGAGTGCCAGCAGCGCATTCTCCAGTTCGTCGGCCGGTGCCTGCGCGACGCCATGCCGAAGGTCCGCCTGGGGCTGGCGGGCAAAGCCGGTCAGGGCCTTGCGGTCGATCTTGCCGTTGCCGGTGACCGGCAGGCGTTCGAGCACGCGCAACTGCGCCGGGAGCATGTAGCGCGGCACCCGCGCTTCGACGAAGGCCAGCAGCTCGGCCGGCTCCAGGCGGGCGCGGTCGGTCTTGCAGCGAGCCAGCAGGACATCGTAGCCAAGCAGGTCGAGAGCGCTGCCCGGCGGCACCACCCCACAAGCCAGGTCGCCACCCTGTGCCGCCAGCCACTCCAGCCATTGCCCGGTGTGGACGAACAGTTGGCGGCGCTCGTCGCGGAGGTCGCGCGGGTTTTCCATCATCAGGCTCTGGCTGACGCTGATCTCGTTGTGCTCGCGCGTCAGTTCCTGGATCACCAGCCAGGCGTCGGCGCTCAGCAACTCGCGCAGGCCGGCCAGCAGCGCCGGGGTGTCCAGCGCGTTGTTCAAGGCCCCGGAGCTGAGCAGGATATCCACCGAGTGCGGCGCCACGCCCTGGTCGAGAAGATCGCCGTTCATGTCGAAGCGGCCGAAGCGTACCCACGGCTGGTCGGCGAAGCGCTCGCGGGCGGCGGCGAGGAAGTAGCTGGAAACGTCGGTGAACAGGTAGTCCACCTCCGCCCCTCGCTGCACCAGCGGCGCCAACCGGGCGATCACCGTGCGGCTGGCGGCGGCGGTGCCGGCGCCAAGCTCCAGCAGGCGCCAGCGCCGTTGCGGCTGGCGCTCGACGATGGCGGCGATGGCCTCGGCCATGGCCTCGTGCAGCGCCTGGGCATGCAGGCCCTGGCTGTACATGGCCTCGGCGATGCGCGCCGAGCCCTGCGGGAACATCAGCGCCGCCGGGCTGATCCGCCCGGCCAGTTGCTCGCCGAGGGATTGCGCGCTGTCACGCAGGTAGGCGACCAGCTCGGCCGGCCAGAGCGCCGCCGGCGCGCAGCCGGCGAACGCCGTCCAGGCGTCCTCCGGACTCTGCGCGGGACGCTCGGCGCAGCCCAGCCAGCCCTCGCCCTCGGCGCGCAGGTAGCCGCCCTCCTCCAGTTGGCGCAACCAGTGGCGCAGCAGGCGCTGGCGCGCCTCGGCGATACCCAGGCGCTGGCACAGGGTGGCGAAGTCCAGCGGCGTCGCACTGGCGAACAGACCGCTGCCGGCCAGCCAGGCGGCCAACGAGGCGAGGCAGGCACGGTCGAGTGCGGCCACCGCCGCGGCGATGCCCTCCTCGCTGCCCCAGTCGCGGCGCAAGGCCTGGGCCGCCCGCTGGCGCACCGCGTCGAGCGCCGTACGCGGATCCTCGCCAGCCTCCACCGGCGCATGCAGGGTGACGAAGCTGGCCAGGCTGCGCTCGTGGGTCTCGCCGAGCACCACGGTGGCCGCCAGGTTGACCTGCGGATGAGCGCACAGCGCGGCGTCCAGTTCGGCCAGTTCGATGCGGTGGCCGCGAATCTTCACCTGGTCGTCCTCGCGGCCGAGGAACTCGATGCTGCCGTCGGCCAGGTAGCGGCCGAGGTCGCCGGTGCGATACAGGCGACGGCCATCGGGGTGACGGACGAAGCGTTCGGCGGTGCGCTGCGGATCGCCGGCGTAGCCGAGCGCCAGGCCCACCCCGCCGATATGGATCTCGCCGCGCACGCCCGGCGGGCAGCGCCGCCCGCGGGCATCCAGGACTTCCACGCTCTGCCCGCGCAGGGCACGGCCATAAGGGATGCTGGCCAGCTCGGTGTGCTGCGGGCGGATCGGCTGCTCGATCGACCAGATCGCCGCCTCGGTGGCGCCGCCCAGGCTGAACAGCGCGCTGTCCGGCCAGCGCCGCCACCAGCGGGTCGGCAGGCTGACCGGAATCCAGTCACCGGACCAGAGCACGCAGCGCGGTCCCGGCAGGTGACGTTGCGGCTCGCTCTCCAGGTAATCGATGAGCATCTGGCCTTGGGCCGGCACCGAGTTCCACAGGGTGATGGCGTGGCGTTCCAGCAGTTCCGCCCAGTGCGATGGATCGCTGCCGCGCGCCGGGTCCGGGAGGACCACCTGGGCCCCCGCCGCGGTGGCGCCGAAGAAGTCGTAGACCGAGAGGTCGAAGCTCAGCTCGGCGAGGCCGAGGACGCGGTCGTTGGCGTCGACGCCGTAGCGCTGGTTGATGTCGAGCAGCGTGTTGCTCACCGCCGCATGGCTGAGCATCACGCCCTTTGGCGTGCCGGTGGAGCCGGAGGTGTAGATCACGTAGGCGAGGTCGTCCGCCGCCACCTCCGCCGCGGGCGGTGGCGGCCAGGCGCTGTCGGCGGCCAGCCGGTCGATGGCCACGCAGGCGCAGCCGACGTCCGGGACATCGCTTTCCAGGCAGACCAGCGCGACCACTTCGGCGCTGGCGAGGATCGCCTGGCGCCGCAGCGGAGGCTGGCGGATGTCCACCGGCACATAGGCGGCGCCGGCCTGGAGGATGCCGATCACCGCGACCAATTGCGCGGCGCTTTTCGGCAGCATCACCGCGACCCGCCGGCCACGGCCCGCGCCGTGCGCTTCCAGGACGCGGCGCAGGGCGCTGGCGTGCTGGGCGACCTGGCGGTAGCTGTAGCTGCCGGCGGCATCGTGGATCGCCGTGGCGTCGGGGGTCAGCAGGGCACGCTCGGCGAAACCGGCGGCGATGCTCCGGGCACTACCGGGCAACGCCTGCGGCGGCGCCTCGACGGGTTCCGTGGCATCGCCGTCGGTCCAGGCGCGCGGGCTCTGCGCCAGGCGCCGGAGCAGCCCGACGAAGTCGTCGAACATGGCTTCCGCCTGGCCCTCGGGGAACAACCCGAGGCGTACGTCCCAGCCGATCTCCAGGCCGCCGAACTGGTCGGTGACCTGGCAGTCCAGCCAGACCTGCGGGGTCTGGCTGATCATGTAGCGTGGCGCGCGCGGCGCCTCGCCATCGCCGAGCAGGCGCTGCACGCTGCCGATGCCACTGGTGAACACCACCGGCATCAGATCGGCGCCGCGACCACGCCGGCGCGCCAGTTCGCGCAGCAGGTCGACGCCGCTGAAGGTCGGGTGGTCGAGGTCGTCGAACATCTGCTCGCCGATGCGTCGGGCACGCTCGACGAAACTGTCGCCGTGGCGGCTGTCCACTGCCAGCAGGCTGAGCGCGGTGAAGTCACCGAGCACCTGCGCCAGCTGCGGATGCAGCGGCGGCCGGTTGAGTACCGTCAGGTTGAGACAGAACGCCGGTGCCTGGCTCCAGCGACCGATGGTCTCGGCGAAGGCCGCCAAGGCCACGCCGGCAGCGCTCAGGCCGTGTTCGCCGGCGCGCGCGCCGAGCGCCTGCCAGGCGGCCTCGTCGAGGCGCGCGTGGAAGTGCCGGAAGCGCGTGGACCGGGTGTCCGGCTGCACCCGCAGCGGCAGGTCGGGACGCCCCGGTAGCGCGTCGAGACGCGCCAGCCACCAGTCGCGGTCGCGCTGCCAGGCTGGCGACTGGCGTCGGCGCTGCTCGACGCCGACATAGTCGCGGAAGGTCGCCTCCAGCGGTTCCGCCGTCCATTGCGGATCGAGATAGCGGCGGCGCCATTCGCCAAGCAGCAATTGCAGGCTGGCGTAGTCGACCAGGGTGAAATCCACCGAGCAGTGCAGTACGCAGGCATCCCGGCCGATACTCAGCTCGGGGCGCAGGACCGGCCACTGGTCGAGCGCCGCGCAGGCGTGGTCGAGGCGTTCGCGGACCCGCTCCAGGTGCGCCTGGAAAGCGGCCTCGTCGAGCCCCGCGCAGGCGTGCACGGTCAGCCGCTGCCAGGGCACCTCGGGCAGCACGCGCTGCCAGGCGTTGTCCTCGATCACCGCGCGCAGCATCGGGTGGCGCTCGACCATGGCGTTCCAGGCCGCCTCCAGGCGCGCCGGATCGGTGTCGGCCGGCCAGTCGTACTCGGCGTACAGCTGGCAGGCGTTACCGCCGTAGTCGAAGGCCGCCTGGCGGCCCAGCACGTAGGCGGCCTGCACCGGGGTCAGCGGGAAGCGCTGGTGGGCCAGGTCGGGTTCGGCGCGCCAGCCAGGGCCGCCTTCCAGGTGTTCCAGCAGGGCCTCGCGCTCGGCCCGCAGGCGCTCGGCGAGGCCGGCGTCGAGGGCGCCCTGGGGGGCGCGATAGCGCAGGCGGCCCGCCTCGCTCCAGAGTTCGATGCGCCGGCTGCGGCAGGTTTCCAGCAGTTCGCCGAGGCTCATAGCACGCCCTCTTCCAGTTGGGTTTCCTCGATTTCGACGGTCTGCGCCTGCAAGTGGCGGGCAAGACCGGCCAGGGTCGGCTGGCGATAGAAGTCGGCCATGCCCAGGCGTACGCCGAAACGCTCACGTATGCCGGCCAGCAGGCGGGTCGCCAGCAGGCTGTCGCCGCCGAGGCTGAAGAAGCTCGCCTCGCGACGACGCACCGGGCGTTTGAGAACCGCCTCCCAGCACTCGGCCAGCGCTTGCTCATGGGCTTCCAGCGGCTCCTCCGCCGAGGGCTCGTGACGACACTCGCCGAGTGCGCGGGTCATGCTCTCGGCCAGGCGGCGACGATCGACCTTGCCATTGCCGTTCAACGGCAGGCTTGGCAGGCACCACAGGCGTTCGGGCCGCATCGCCTGGGGCAGGCGTTGCTCCAGGCCGGCCTGGAGCGCGGCGGCGTCGAGCCCGAGTCCCGGTGCCAGCGCCTCGACCAGGGCGAGCCGTTCGCTGCGCCACAGGCAACGCGGCGCCAGTCCCGCAGCGGCGAGATCGGCCAACAGGCTCGGCAACTCCGCCAGGCGCAGCGGCCGGTCGTCGAGCAAGGCCGCACCGAGCAGCGCCAGTGGCGACTCGCATAGCAGGTCCACCAGCAACAGGCGGCCCTGCGGGCGCAGCAGCGCCGCCGCCAGCGCCAGGCCTTCGCGGCTGGCCGCGTAGGTGTGCAGCGCGGCGAAGCTGATCACCCGGTCGTAGCGACCAAGGTGCTCGGCAGGTAGCAGGCCGTCATCCAGCGCCTGCACCGCGATCCGTTCCGGCAAGCGGGTGGCGGCGGCGTCGAGGAGGACGCGGCTGCGTTCGAAGAGGGTCAGTTCCAGCCCCGGGCGCAACAGCGAGGCCATGCCCTGGTCGAGCCAGAGCCCGGCGCGGGTATCCAGCACCGCCACCCGCAGGCGTTCGCCGGCTGCCGGCGTCGGCAGCGCTTCGAGCAGGCGCGCCAGGGCCTCGCGGCCGTCCGGCAGGCGCGCGGCCACCGCCTGCGGCGCCAGCCAGGGATCGAGGAGCAGCGCGGCCGGCGCCTGTTCGCCGGCGAGCAGGCCGCGCAGAGCGTTGCCCATCGCGGTCAGCCCCGCGGCCTGCCAGCCGAGCCGGCGCAACGCCTCGTCGAGCGACGGCAGCGCGCTGGCGGCGGAGTCCGCTAGCCAGTCCAGCCAGCGCCGGCGCAAACCGTCGTCTAGCTCCAGCGGCGCCTCCAGCAGCGCGCCGAGGATTTCCCGGGTGAGTACCGCCTCGGCCTCTGCCAGGCCGGCGAAGGGCTGTGCGGCCGGTAGTTCCATGGAGCCTTCGGCCCGTGGCGCCAGGCGCGGTACCAGCACCGCGCCGAGGCTCGCCACGCCACCGCCGAGCACCGCCGCGCAGGCGCTCTCCACGCCAGCCTGGGCGCACAGCGCGGCCTCCACCTCGCCCAACTCGATGCGCTGGCCGCGCACTTTCACCTGCTGGTCGACCCGACCGAGGAATTCCAGGGTACCGTCGCCCCAGTAGCGACCGCGATCGCCGGTGCGATACCAGCGGCCCTGGGCATCGTGGACGAAGCGCCGGGCGCTGAGTTCGGGATCGTTGCGATAGCCGCGGGCCAGGCTGGCGCCGCCGATCCACAGCTCGCCGACCACCAGGTCCGGCACGTCGCGCCCGTGGGTGTCGACCACCCGGTAGGCCTGTCCCGGCAATGGCCGGCCGTAGGGAATCGAACGCCAGTGCGGCGGCACCGTATCGACGCTCTGCAGGTTCGACCAGATGCCCGCTTCGGTAGCGCCACCCAGCACATGCAGGCGGCAGCCTTCGGCACAACGTGGGCGCAGGCGGCCGGGCAGGTCCAGGGCCACCCAGTCGCCGGACAGCAGCACCGCCCGCAGACTGCGATAGTCGGCCTGGCTCGCCGGCAGGCTGAGGGCCATCTCCAGCAAGGCCGGCGCCGAGTTCCACAGGCTCACCGCATGCCGCTGGATAGCCTCCGCCCAGGCAGCGGCATCGCGCGCCTGTTCCTGGGCCGGCAGGACCAGGCTGGCACCGGCGCCGAGGCCGCCGAACAGGTCGAAGACCGACAGATCGAAGTCCAGCGCGGAGACCGCCAGCAAGCGATCCGATGCGTTCACCCGCAGCAGGTCGAGCAGCGCGTCGATGGTATTGATCGCCGCCGCGTGGCTGACCTCGACGCCCTTGGGCACCCCGGTGGAGCCCGAGGTGTAGATCACATAGGCACTCGCCTGCGGCGCCAGCGGCACGGGGGCGGCCAGCGCCGGGCCGCGCAGCAGGCGCTGGACATCCAGGCGCGGCGGCAAGGCCTGCGGATCGTCCTCCTCGGTGATCGCCAGGCATACCCCGGCGGCCTCTTCGATCAGGCGCCGCCGTGCGGGCGGCTGGTCGATGTCCAGCGGCACGTAGCAGGCGCCTGCGGCGAGCACGCCGAATACCGCCGCGACCTGCTGCGGTCCGCGCGGCAGGCTGACCTCGACCGCGTCGCCAGGGCGCACCCCGGCTTCGCGCAGGCCGCCGGCGATGCGCAGCGCACGCTCGGCCAGTTCGCCGCGGGTGACACGTTGGTCGCGATAGAGCAGCGCGTCGGCATCCGGCGCCTCGGCGGCGCGAAGGAAGAAGTCGCGATGCAGGGTGCGCGCCGTGGCGCATGCCGGCTGGCCGTTGAGCAGGGCCCGGCGCGCCTGCTGCGCCCAGGGCAACGGCAGATCGGCGGGCTGCCCCCAGGCGCTGTCGCAGAGACGCTGGAGCAGCCCCACGTAGGCTTCGAACATGGTTTCCGGCAGACCTTCGGGGAACAGGCCGACGACGCTATCCCAGGCCAGCAGGATACCGTCGCCCACCCGGTAGAGCTGGTGGTCGAGCCAGACCTGCGGGGTCTGCGAGAGCATGTCGTGGAGATCGCCGAAAGCGTCGCGGAAGGCCGCCGGGACGAAGCCCTCCTCGCCCAGGTTGCTGGCGAACACCACCGGCGCCGAGCGTGGCTGGCCCTGCCGGCGCGCCTCGCGGAGCACCTCCAGGGCGGGGAATGCGGCGTGGTCGATGGCTCCGTGGAGGTTGCGCTGGAAGCTCTTCACCGCCTCGGCGAAGGACACCCCGGCCTGCATCCGGCACTCCAGCAGCAACAGGGTGGTGAAGTCGGCGATCACCTCGCCGATACGCGGGTCGTCGGCATGCCGATCGAACAACGGCACGTTGAGGAGAAATTCCGCGCTTTCGCTCCAGCGCGCCAGGACCAGCGCGAAGGCGCAGCCGAACACGCTGGACAAGGTCACGCCATGCTGCGCGGCAAGACGCTCCAGGCGCCGGCTCTCGCCGGCGGAAAGCTGGAATGCCAGGCGCCGGGTGCGCGGCTGGCGGATGCTTTCCGGCGCGCAGGCCAACGGCAGGGCCGGCGCGTCCGGCAAGCGCGGCAGGCGTTCCAGCCAGTAGTCGCGGGCCCGCGCCGCGGCCTCGGCGCGTTGCGCCGCACGGCGCGCCAGGTAGTCGGCGAAATGCAGCGCCGGCGGCTCCGCCAGGCGCTCCGGCGCCAGATAGGCGACGCCCAGTTCGGCCAGCAGCAGGCGCAGGCTTTCGACATCGGCGGCAAGCAGGTCGAGACTCAGCCAGAGGCGATCCTCGCCGCCCGGCATGCGCACCAGCCCGAGCAGGAACACCTGGCCGCGCTCCACCGCCAGGCATTCATGGGCGCGCCAGTCGCGTAGCGCCTGCCAGTCGCGCTCGGCCTCGTCCACCTGCAAGGTGCGCCAGTCCTGCAGGTCGAAGCAGGACAGCGGCGGCGTCGGAAGGATCTGCTGGCGACCGTCGAGGAAGCGCGCCCGCAACATCGGGTGGCGTTGACGCACGCACTCCGTCGCCGCGGCCAGGCGCTGCGGGTCGACATCCCGCGTGCGGAACTCCAGGAAGGCATGGCAGCTGACGTTGCCCAGCACCTCGCCGGCGCCACGTCCCAGCCAGTAGGCCTGCTGCACGGAAGACAGCTCGAACGGCTGATCGCGATCCTGCGCCGCCGGCAGCGCGACCGTTGCCGGGGCGGACAGCCGGTCCGCGCAGGCCAGCAGGTCGAGCCAGGCCCCCAGGCAGGGGCGCTGCGCCAACTGGGCGAAGTCCAGCGTCGAGCCACGCGCGCGCAGGCGTTCCTGCAGGTACATCAGGCGGATCGAGTCGAGGCCGCAGCCCAGCAGGTCGTCGTCGTCCGCCAGGGCGCGCACGTCGGCAAGCGGTTCGCCGAGCAAGTCGGCGAGCTGCTCGGTCAGCCAGTCGCGCAGGGCGGTACGGGAATCGGGGGGCAGATCCATGGGGGCTCCCTAGGGCAAGCATCTGAGGTCGGTTGCCAGTTCCTGGCAACGATTATCAAATGCGACCTTATCTCACTTGCCTGGGAGGCCTGGCCGGCAATGCTTTAGACAGCCGGACTGTTTCGTTAGATGCAGCGTCATCCCGCAGCGGCGACACCCCTCCCGTGGCCGGGTCGGGGGTCGTCGCGGAGACTCAGCGGATCTCGCTGGGGGAGATGCCGTAGCGCTTGCGGAAAGCGATGGAGAAATGCGCCGGGCTGTAGCCCACCCGGTAGGCCACCGTGGAGACGTTCGCCTCTTCGTCGCAGAGCATCCGGTGCGCCTCGCGCAGGCGGTATTCCTGCAGGTAGCCGAATACGCTGGCGCCGAACACCTTGCGAAAGCCGGCAGTCAGCTTGCGCGGGTTCATGCCCACGCGGCTGGCCAGCGTGTCCAGCGACGGCGGCTCCTGCAAGGCGCCGACCAGCAGGTCGCGGGCGGCGTGGATGCGCTCGACCTCCGAGCAGGTGATGCGCGGCTCCTCGACGGGGCGCCCCTCGCCGGAAAGGAACTGTGCGCTGAGCGCGGCCAACTCCAGGGCCTTGCCGCCGAGGTAGAGATCGCGGGTCGGACCGAGCATCTGGCAGGTGGCGATCTGCGAGGCCAACGCCTGCATCGCCCGCGGCGCCGGGCAGCTCATGATCCGCGGATCGCCGCCGGGGCGGCGTATCAGTTGCTCGGGCAGCCAGCCGAGGCGGCTGTCCAGGGCTTCGACGCCGAGCTGGACGATGGTGTAGCGCAACGGCTTGTCGGTGCCGTAGATCTGCGCCGAGGTGAAGTCGCCATCGTTGGCGATGGTGCACAGGCTCGGCCCCTCGATGAGGTGCTCGGGCTGGCCGGGAATCCGGCAGCGCAACTGGCCGCTCTGCACGAGGATCAGGCGCAGGCCGCGCTCCAGCGGTTCCTCGAACCAGTCCTCGCTGGCCGAACAGAAGGTTCCGGTCACCAGCTTCATGTTCGGATCGATGTGCGCGACGCCGGGCCGGTTGCCCGGTGCCGGCGCGGCGGCATCGGCCTGTGGCGGAGCAATGATGGTGATGGTCATCAGGTTTTCCTGTAGCCCGGGCGCTGCCGACGCGGCGACGCCTTCCTGGATACGTGGGGGCAGGGGGACTTTTTAGCGGAGATGGACAAAGCGCCCTGCACTCCGCCCCTGCAGCGAATGAAAAAGCCCCGCAATCGAAAGGCGCGGGCTTGCGCGGTCCCTGCCGCCCGCCAATGATAATAAATCTCATTTCCCAGCAATGGCAATCGACCGCATCCACGGAGATCGCATGACTTCCTCGCCCGTCACCCCATCGGCCGTCGACGACGCCCCCGACTGGCCCGCCGCCTTCGTCCGCCGCTATCTCGACGCCGGCCACTGGCAGGACCAGAACTTCGCCGAAGCCCTGGCCGCCAGCGCCGCGCGCCATCCGCGGCGGATCGCGCTCTGCGACGACGACCAGCGGCTCAGCTATGCCGACCTGCTCCAGCGCTGCCGCCGCCTGGCAGCCGGACTGCGCCAGGCCGGCCTCGCACATGGCGACACGGTAGTGCTGCACCTGCCCAACGGCATCGCCTTCGTCGAGACCTGCTTCGCCCTGTTCCAGCTCGGCGTACGCCCGGTGCTCGCCCTCCCCGCCCATCGCCAGCATGAGATCAGCGGTTTCTGTCGCTTCGCCGAGGCCAAGGCCTACATCGGCGCCGAACGGATCGACGGCTTCGACCCACGGCCGATGGCCCGTGAGCTGCTCGCCAGCGGCGCCTGCCGGATGGCGCTGATCCACGGCGAAGCCGAGGCGCCGCTGCAAGCGCTGGCACCGCTGTACCAGGCCGACGCGCTGGAAGACTGCGCCGCCCGCGCCGAGGATATCGCCTGCTTCCAGTTGTCCGGCGGCACCACCGGCACGCCGAAGCTGATTCCCCGGCGTCATCGCGAGTATCTCTACAACGTCCGCGCCAGCGCCGAGGTCTGCGGCTTCGACGAGCACACGGTGTACCTCACCGGCTTGCCGATGGCGCACAACTTCACTCTCTGCTGCCCCGGAGTGATCGGCACGCTGCTGGCCGGCGGCCGCGTGGTGGTCAGCCAGCGCGCCGATCCCGAGCATTGCTTCGCCCTGATCGCCCGTGAACGGGTCACCCACACCGCCCTGGTACCGCCGCTGGCGATGCTCTGGCTGGATGCCCAGGAAAGCCGCCGCGCCGATCTATCCAGCCTGCGTCTGCTCCAGGTCGGCGGCTCCAGGCTCGGCAGCAGTGCCGCGCAACGCGTCGAACCGGTGCTCGGCTGCCAGTTGCAACAGGTGCTGGGAATGGCCGAGGGGCTGATCTGCTACACCCGCCTGGACGATCCGCCCGAACGCGTGCTGCATACCCAGGGCCGGCCGCTGTCGCCGGACGACGAAGTGCGGGTGGTCGACGCCGAGGGCCGCGAGGTCGGCCCCGGCGAGGTGGGCGAACTGACCGTGCGCGGTCCCTACACCATCCGCGGCTACTACCGCCTGCCCGAACACAACGCCAAGGCCTTCAGCGCGGACGGCTTCTACCGCACCGGCGACCGGGTCAGCCGCGACAAGGACGGCTACCTGGTGGTGGAGGGCCGCGACAAGGACCAGATCAACCGCGGCGGCGAGAAGATCGCCGCGGAAGAGGTGGAGAACCTGCTGATAGCCCATCCGCAGGTGCACGACGCCACCGTCGTGGCGATGCCCGACAGCCTGCTCGGCGAGCGCACCTGCGCCTTCGTCATCCCGCGCCAGCCGGCGCCCTCGGCGCTGAAGCTGAAGCAATACCTGCACGCCTGCGGGCTGGCCGCGTTCAAGGTGCCGGACCGCATCGAGCTGGTCCCGGCCTTCCCCCAGACCGGCATCGGCAAGATCAGCAAGAAGGACCTGCGCGAGCGCCTGCGCCGCGAGCTGGAGGCCCGCGCATGAGCGCCGCCTGGGTCCGGCCGTTCCGCCTGACGCCGATGCCGCGCCTGCGCCTGGCCTGCTTCCCCCATGCAGGCGGCAGCGCCAGCTTCTTCCGTAGCTGGAGCGAACGCCTGCCGCCAGACATCGACCTGCTTGCCCTGCAGTACCCGGGTCGCGAGGACCGCTTCAACGAGGCGCCGGCCACCCGCCTGGAGGACCTCTCCGACGGCGCCGCCCTCGCCCTGCGCGATTTCGCCGACGCGCCCCTGGCGCTGTTCGGCCACAGTCTCGGCGCGGCGCTGGCCTACGAAACCGCCCTGCGCCTGGAAAGCGTCGGCGCGCCGCTGCGCCACCTGTTCGTCTCCGCCCATCCGGCACCGCACCGGCAACGCGGCGGCGCGTTGCACCGCGGCGACGAGGCGGCGCTGCTGGAGGACGTCCGCCGCCAGGGTGGCGCCAGCGAGCTACTCGAGGACGCCGACCTGCGCGCGCTGTTCCTGCCGATTCTGCGCGCCGACTACCAGGCGATCGAGACCTACCGACGGGCGCAGCCCATCGCCCTGGTCTGCGCCCTCGACGTCCTCCTCGGCGAGCACGACGAGGAAGTCAGCGCCGCCGAGGCGCAGGCCTGGAGCGACGCCAGCCGGACTCCCGCCAGGCTGCGGCGCTTTCCTGGCGGCCACTTCTACCTGAGCGAGGGGCGCGACGCGGTGATCGAGCACCTGCTGCGCCGCCTCGCACATCCCGACGCCCTTTCCCGAGAGGTTGCATGATGAAAACTCCCGAAGACTGCACCGGCCTGGCGGACATCCGCGAGGCCATCGACCGGATCGACCTGGATATCGTCCAGGCCCTCGGCCGCCGCATGGACTACGTCAAGGCGGCGTCGCGCTTCAAGGCCAGCGAGGCGGCGATTCCGGCACCCGAGCGGGTCGCCGCGATGCTCCCCGAGCGCGCCCGCTGGGCCGAGGAAAACGGACTCGACGCGCCCTTCGTCGAGGGACTGTTCGCGCAGATCATCCACTGGTACATCGCCGAGCAGATCAAGTACTGGCGCCAGACACGGGGTGCCGCATGAGCCGGCTGGCGCCCCTGAGCCAGTGCCTGCACGCCTTGCGCGGCACCTTCGAGCGCGCCATCGGCCAGGCGCAGGCGCTCGATCGTCCGGTGCTGGTGGCGGCATCGTTCGAGATCGACCCATTGGACCCGCTGCAGGTATTCGGTGCCTGGGACGACCGGCAAACGCCCTGCCTGTACTGGGAACAGCCCGAGCTGGCGTTCTTCGCCTGGGGCAGCGCCCTGGAGCTGCAAGGCCACGGCGAACAGCGCTTCGCCCGGATCGAGGAAAACTGGCAATTGCTCTGCGCCGACGCCGTGGTCGAGGGCCCGCTGGCGCCGCGCCTGTGCGGCGGATTCCGCTTCGATCCGCGCGGCCCGCGCGAGGAACACTGGCAAGCCTTCGCCGATGCCAGCCTGATGCTCGCCGGCATCACCGTGCTGCGCGAGGGCGAACGCTACCGGGTACTCTGCCAACACCTGGCCAAGCCCGGCGAAGATGCCCTGGCCCTGGCCGCCTACCACTGCTCGGCGCTACTGCGCCTGAGGCAGCCGGCCAGACGCCGGCCCTCGGGGCCGACCGCTGGCGCGCAGGGCGACGCTTCGGCGCAGGAGCGCAGGCAATGGGAAGCCAAGGTGAGCGACGCGGTAAGCAGTGTCCGCCAGGGACGCTTCGGCAAGGTCGTGCTGGCCCGCACCCAGGCCCGGCCTCTCGGCGACATCGAGCCGTGGCAGGTCATCGAACACCTGCGTCTGCAACATGCCGACGCCCAGCTGTTCGCCTGTCGCCGCGGCAACGCCTGCTTCCTCGGCGCCTCCCCGGAACGCCTGGTCCGCATTCGCGCCGGCGAGGCACTCACCCATGCCCTGGCCGGGACCATCGCCCGCGGCGGCGATGCCCAGGAAGATGCGCGGCTCGGACAGGCCCTGCTGGACAGCGCCAAGGACAGGCACGAACACCAGTTGGTGGTGGAGGCGATCCGTACGGCCCTGGAACCCTTCAGCGAGGTGCTGGAAATCCCCGATGCGCCCGGTCTGAAACGACTGGCGCGAGTCCAGCACCTGAACACGCCGATCCGCGCCCGCCTCGCTGACGCAGGCGGCATCCTGCGGCTGCTGCAGGCGCTGCATCCGACCCCCGCGGTGGGCGGCTACCCACGCAGCGCGGCGCTGGACTACATCCGCCAGCACGAAGGGATGGACCGCGGCTGGTACGCCGCGCCGCTGGGCTGGCTCGACGGCGAAGGCAACGGCGATTTCCTGGTGGCGCTGCGCTCGGCCCTGCTCACGCCGGGCCGGGGCTACCTGTTCGCCGGCTGCGGTCTGGTAGGCGATTCGGAACCGGCCCACGAGTATCGCGAAACCTGCCTTAAGCTCAGTGCCATGCGGGAAGCTCTATCCGCCATAGGCGGCCTGGACGAAGTGCCCTTGCAGCGCGGCGTCGCCTGAAAACGAAGACCCCCTGCGGCCCGAGGGCGGCAGGGGGTCTTCGAAGGTCTGCCCGTGGCGCGGACGGGCCGCGTCGCAAGGGCGTCGCTTAGAACGGTTCTGTATACATGGAGAGCGTAAACAGGCCGCATACCCTTTGAAAATCAAGGTGTTGGACGCACATAACGATTTCCGAACAGAAAAGATGTAAATAAGCCCCCTGCAACGGGGCGGGTTGTTTACATCTCGCTTGCCTCAGCTGCCCCCTCCTGTAGAGCCGGAAAACTCCTCTAAAGCGAGCTGGTCTACGATAAAGCCGACGCCGCACCCGGTAATTGGAGGCTAATGCATGGATCCCAAGCACCTCTTTCTAGATGAGCGCTTGAAAGGCAGATGCGCCTACTGCGGTGGGCCGCCCGAAACCGTCGACCATGTCCCCTCTCGTGTTCTCTTGGACAATCCACTTCCAGAAAACCTTCCAGTCGTTGAGGCCTGCCGAAAGTGCAACGGCGGCTTCTCGTTGAACGAGGAATACCTAGCATGCCTGCTGGAATGCACCATGTCCGGAACGACTGAGATCAGCCAGCTATCGCGAGAGAAGATCAGACAAGCGCTAGACAGAAATCCGAGACTGCAAAACCAGTTGGAACAGTGCCGTAGAACGGATGACTCTGGTCACATCTGGTGGCAGCCCGACGAAGCACGAGTCAGAAACGTGATCATGAAGTTGGCGCAGGGGCATGCGGTATACGAGCTAGGAGAATACTGGAACGATGAGCCTGACCTTTACTCGATTCGCGCCATCCCAACGATGACTACTGGAGAGATACAGGATTTCGAAAACCTAGAAGACTACGTCCAGCCCCTATGGCCTGAATTAGGATGCCGCGCGTTCCTACGCGCATCGGGCAAAACCATACCTCCAATTCAAATCGGGGGCTGGCTGATCGTACAGCCTGGACGCTACAGATACTTGGTTGACTGGCAAGATGGAGTCGATATCCGCATTGTCATTGGCGAGTATCTAGCCTGCAGGGTCGTGTGGTGCTGATGGAGCGTGTGTTGATTATTCGAACGTCAAGCCGAATGAAAGCCGATTAGGTCCAAACAAAATGGATCGCTTGAGCGTCCAGCGGCGCAGTTGGCTAATGAGTCGTGTCAAAGGGAAAAATACGGCTCCGGAACTTGTCGTCCGGCGATTGATTTTTGGCATGGGGTATCGCTATCGGCTGCATCTCAGGTATCTACCCGGGCGGCCCGACCTAGCCTTTTTGAGACGAAGGAAGGTGATCTTTGTGAACGGGTGCTTTTGGCATGGGCATCCTGATTGCCGATACGGACGACTACCCAAAACGCGCCTCGAATATTGGCAAGAAAAAATCGAAAGAAATAAAGAAAGAGATGCAGAAAATATACAATCCCTTGAAGCAGACGGTTGGCAGGTATTAACTGTCTGGCAGTGCGAACTAAGAAACATAGAACATTTGAGAGAAAAACTGCGCGACTTTTTGGAAATGGGCCAATGATACTAGGCCCACCCGACATATCACTATGAGGTTAGCTGGGCCTCAGCTCTCTAAAAATGTTTCCAACGCCTTCAGAGCATTGTTTCTTATCTGCTTAGCCTCAGAAAAATCCGTAAGCACCCCATCTTCGTGCACTATGCCATTCAAGCGCGAAAGATCCTTAATAAAATTATCTATTGAGGTCTTCGTCCCTCTCCTCAGATCAGAACTAAATATTTCCGTATTCTTCACAACCCAGCTCAGCATATTTGACAGAGCAGGTGTAAAGTCCCTCTTTTGCTTTTGATTAAAAGGCCGCCCTTGAACAGCCTGTTCCTCGAAAACAGAATCCTTTACTTTCTGGTAATGCTTATGTCTTAACAAATAATCGCGAAGAGCTGCTTCGAACAGAACGCGCAACAATATCATAGCAGTATACGGGTGCTCTTTGATTGATATCTCTTTAGCCTCTTGAAGGAACGACGCAATTCGTGGAGAGCCAGTAACTGTGGATATATTGTAGATTAACATATCCATTTCTTTAGTATGAATTGCCGATCCCGAAGCACTCCTGCCTCCAGAATTACCAACACCACCAAGAGGGTTCCCACCGCGGACGCCAGTGCCAGTGCCAGTGCCCCTACCTCGAGGCTTAGCTGGTTCAGACGCCAGCCCCTCAGGTTTCGACTGTCTTAAGCTTCTATTTCTGCTTCGATAATCATCCGCAAGCTCCTTAAGCGAGCTTAGAACCTCAATATGCGTTTGATTATTTGTATTTATTCCAGTCTTCTTCGTATCCCACGGCAATAAAGATGGATCCTCACTAACATAATAAGCCCACCCGAGAAACCCGTGGTACTCATTGTGCCAAGCTGTAGTGGTCCAGCCAGTGGTTTTGGTTTTATCGGCGACCAGTATTATCCTATCATTACATACAACATACCACCCATACTCCGGCGTCAGCCCTTTGATCACCGGCTTAAATTCCTCATAATCGCTTTCAAATTTCGCAATACGATAATTCTCATGAAGCCCAGCCTCTAGATAAACCGAGACGCCATTTTGAGATACAAAGCTCTTCGCTCTCTTCTCAAGAAAGTCAGGGTTTCGTATTTTCGGGCCAAAACTCCCAACTTTCTTTTTATTTACGGTGATTACAAGCCCCTTCCGGCAAAAGATCGCATACCGAATTCTTATTTGATCTCGCAAGGTTTCAAGCCACGTATCCGATCCTAGATCGGACAGTACATCATTTTTAACCCTATCGATCTCTAACTTGTAGTAGCTTTTCTTGCTAGTAGGGAGTCTTTTTGCCTGAATTGTTGACTTATTCTCTACTGCAGCTCGCACATCTTTTTCCGAGAAGCCAAGAGAAAAGGCGTGCTTCCCATTATCTGTCACCAGTTGCACAGAGCTTCCAAGCTTAAATATCGCCCGATTCAGCCCAACGCCATAATGACCAATACCGAAGGCGTGTCTAGATCTCTTACCAATGGTAAAAACTTTTTCAGAAAGAGTATTCTCATCTATTCCAGCACAGTTATCAGAGACAGTAACCTTTCGAGATGAAATATCCAACTCAATCTTGAATCTCTTATATGAGGCAGGCAGTCCAAAGAAGTCCTTCTTGACCGCCTTTGAACCACTTAAAATTTTAGAGCGCGCCGCATCTATAGAGTTATCAATTAAATCATATATACACTCTATAGTGCTAACATCGGAAGTTAGACCCTGAATCAAATAGTCGGCGTCTGAGTTAAAACTTACCTCAATGCTATCCTTAGTGACCGCCATGTTTTCTCCTATGCAGCTACTCTGCGCTCTAACTTTTCCGCAATGATGCCCATCAAGTGATGAGACATAAGGGGCGAGACACTATTCCCTATCATTCGGAAAGAGTGCCAAATTGTGGGATGAAATAGGAACCAGTCCGGAAAACCCTGCAGCCTAGCCGCTTCTCTGACTGTTATTACTCGCGGCTCTGAGGGATGGATAGGCCTCATAGCTTGAAAGCTACCTTTGTCGCTCCCCGTGCCGGCGCGAAGTGTAGGGCAATGCCCTCCCCAAGAAAGCCTAGGATATCGACTTACCAGTTCCGTCTCGCCAGGGCGAGTTTCGCTAAATCGATCAATTACCGGCTGCGTGTGCTTTGTATTTATTACGCCAGATATCTCACCATGTACCAGACGCTCTAATGAAAGCTTCGACCCTAGTCCTTTTGGCGGCATCGCACGCATTCTTAATGCGTACTCAGACAATGAAGTTTTCTTATATCTCGCCCAACTAAAGAACTCTGACGATCTCAACTCATCTTCTTTAGGAGAGGGGATATCGCTTATGGCTTCTCTAACAGGGATCGGACGTTTCACAAGACTGGCAACTATTTCTTGCTCGGAAACCCGATCCATGGAGGACGAGTCGACACCAATTATTACTACTCGCTTCCGAGAGGTCGCCGCCCCGCAATCAAGGGCGTTGATCTTCAATGGACCGATAACGTTGTAATTTCCTGGAATTAAATTGAGCGCAGCATCTAGAACGGGTTTATTCTTCTCATCCAGAAGCCCCTCTACATTTTCCATCAAGAAGAATCTTGGCTTTAACTCACGCACTTGTCTAAAGTATTGACTAAGCAAGGCATTTCTTGGGTCGTCGGTTTTTCGAAGACCTATGCGGCTAAATCCTTGGCAAGGAGGGCCACCAATGATTCCGTCAATTTTTTTTCCGTTAAGAATACTTTTCCACATGCTTGGCGTTACTAGTGCCAAATCAGTGTTGATGGTTTGTGTGAGGGGAAAGTTTAGGCTATAGGCGGACTGGAGATCCCTATCAACGTCCACTGCTGCTAGCGAATGGAATCCCGCCAACTCAGCACCTAGCCCAAGCCCGCCACAACCAGAAAACAAGTCGATCACAAGAGGTTTTGAGGTTTCCACGGCACGCCCCTACATGAAAATTGAGGGAGAGTGCCACGAAATAACGTCTTTGTCGATCGCTGGGTTGTCAAATCCCTTTCTGCACACGTCCATATCCCAAAGCCCGCACCTGAATAGCGGCAGATTAAGCCGGCTTTCTGCCACCATCAAGAGTACAGACCACTTCAGGCCCTAAACAGTCAGATGGCTGCTAGGCCTCACCGAACCGCTAGAGTACAGCCATACTGCTAAGCAGATGCCACCGAGGCCATTGCTTGATGGGTTGTGGTCGATAAGGCAGCGGCGGCGAGCACCGATAGGACTAAGCGAGCCTCGAGACCAATGCAGGTGTGATGACGCCGCACGGATCAATGAGGTAGCGTACCTACGAACGCCGCATCATCAGAGCTATTCGAAGGAGGGGGCTGTGGCAGAAACGGATTCTGGGGTCAGAAATAGCATCAGCGCGGAGCCGACAAAAGCATTCTTCGTTGACATGCTCGTCCGGGACATCCCTCTCGAACAGGCAGTGCTCGACCTTGTCGATAACTGCGTTGATGGCGCCAAGAGACTAGCTAAGCAGGCAGAGCGGCCGTATGAGGGCTGTTCAGTGAAAATTACTCTTGATCAGACGCAGTTCCGAATCGTGGATAACTGCGGGGGCTTTGATATCGAGACAGCCCGTGAATACGCGTTTCGGTTTGGCCGCCCAGCTGGTGCCAAAGCCACATCTCATTCTATCGGGCAGTTTGGGGTGGGTATGAAACGCGCCCTATTCAAGTTTGGTCGTCACTTCAACGTGCAATCAGCCACCTCAAATGAAGCCTGGGCCGTTGATGTGAATGTGGATGAATGGGAAGCTCAACCTGGATGGAGCTTTCCATGGGCAGAATTCCAAGACAATGGGGTGTCAACTGCCAAACCAGGAACCGATATTAAGGTAACCAAATTACGACCTGAAGTAGCCCTAAAGTTCGGCACAGCCTGGTTCAGAAACAGCATAATCGGACTCATAAAATCAAAGCACCGTCAATTCATATCCGACGGCCTACAGATCTCTGTCAACGACTTCCGCATTGATGCAACTAATATATATTTGCTGGTAAGCAATGGATTCACACCTGGGACAGATATCCTCACCTTCACGAGCGACGATTCGGCCCCGGTAACTGCGAAAATAATCGTGGGTGTAGGAACGTCGTCTCCAAAAGAGGCAGGATGGAATGTTATCTGCAACGGTCGAGTTATCTTAGAAGCGGACAGACGCACTGTAACAGGTTGGGGTTTGCTCGAAGAGGAAGCAGGAAAAACGTTAATCCCAAGCTTCCACAATCAGTTTGCTAGATTTCGCGGCATAGTTTCTTTTGACTCTGAGGACTCTTCGCAGATCCCTTGGAACACGACGAAAACCGATGTTGATCAAGACAGCATTATATGGAGAAAAACATTTCAGCGAATGCTTGAAATGATGCGACCTGTAATTAACTTTCTAAACGAGCTTGACGCGGACATTGATGAAAGCACCCGCGAAAAAAGCGCCTTATTAGACTTTGTCACAAAAGCCTCCCCACAACGTCCCGAGTCATTTTCGGTAAAAAAAGATTTCACCGCTCCCGCCCGAGGGTCAATAGTCAAAGGCCCTAAAATGATCAAGATCCAATATTCCCGCGCCATAGATGACGTGAACTTCCTTCAAGATGCGCTAGGGCTTGGATCCGCAAAGGCTGTCGGCGAGGCATGCTTCGACATGATTTTGAAAAGGCAACGTGACTAATGGCAGCTAGCTTTCGAAAGATTGATTACTCCCTGCGTCCCGCAAAATATGCAGAGAGAAAAATGTTAGTCGATGTCTTTCGTCGCCTAACACCATTCCAAGCTATTGAAGACTATTGCTACGTTGGTTTTGGCTCCGTCTGGTTTTCTGATTTTATATTGTTCCACAAATCGCTTGGCATCAAGAATATGGTTTCAATAGAAGAGTCAGAAGGTGCACGCGAAAGGTTCGAAGAGAACCGTCCATTCCAAATAAAAATGGAGTTTTCAAATTCAGCGACAGCCTTACCCAGGCTAGATTGGAGCCAACGGACAATCGCTTGGCTAGATTATGATGACACCTTAGTAACATCCATGTTGCAAGATATCAGATCTGTAGCAGCACGAGCAGTGTCTGGCTCCATTTTAGCAGTATCCGTACAATGCATGAAAGCCAAGGCGCTCATTGAATACCATGCAGAAAACGACCCATCCAAAGAAAGCGCTATCGAAAGGTTTCGACAAACTTTTGGTAGATCACGCGTACCAGATGACACCCAAGATGAGGATCTCGCAGGCTGGCCATATGGCACACTATGTCGAAATATAATAAAGACTGAGATTGAGCTTGCATTATCAGATAGAAACACAAACCCAGAAACCGCCATGCAATTCCTCCCCATCTGTGAAATCGAGTATCAGGATGATGCGCGCATGACCACTATGGTTGGGATATTTGTCTCGCCGGACGAGATGAGTCGCTATGAGCTTTGTTCATTCAACAAACTAGACTTCATACCTCCAGACAATAAGGCCATCCGTATAGAAATGCCAAAACTAACAATTAGAGAGCTTAGAAAGATCGAGCAGCAGTTACCGAAGACTGATGGCATGGAGCTTTCCCTGGGTTCCATCCCTCCATCAGACGCGGAAAAATTCTGCAAGATGTATCGGTACTTCCCAAATTTTGCTGTTATGGAGTCTTAGAATAAAATCACCGACTCCCCACGACCGCTCAACCAAGCACGCTCGATCAACGACAACCAGAAGCCAGAATGCAGGTTTAGGGGCTGAGGGAGAAAGCAGACCGCCTAGCAATACATCCGTACATCAGCCGGACGCCTTGGCCAAAGCACGTAACAGCTTTCCTCAGAAACAATGCTTCCACGACGGAAGGTGGCATTGTAAGATCAAGAGGGAAAGGGCAGGTTTCTCCTCTCGCACGAGCGAGGGCGGTTCTGATAGATAACAGTTTCGGCTGTTGGGCTTAGGCCCACTGATCCCCTCGGGGATGTTCAACGGTACTCAAATCCTCCTGCCCCTTTCCTTTTTCAATTGGAGAAGTGTGTGAGGGATAACATTTGGTTCACCTATAAAGCACGTATTCAGGCCTACAAGCGCTTGGATTGGCTGGATTTTCACTCCCAGTTGCTGTTGGTTTGGTATGCAATTCTCAGCACTACATTGGGTGTGCTAACTATTAGGGACAGCACTCTACTTGGCCCTAATACCGATGTCTTAGCGACCATACTCTCGGTCGCGCTACTAGGCGTTTCGCTCACAGTGACCAATCGGGACTTCCGAGTCAGAGCAATGCTCATGCGCAGTAACTATCTGCAATTGCAGAAGCTGTATAGAGAGATCCCGAAGGAATCAACGCCAACTACCGAACAAGCAAAAAAATACGATGAACTGTTGGCAGAGTCAGAAAACCATCGCGAGATCGATGACCGAATTGCTCGCGTTTTCGCGCACGGTCTAACCAGCAGAGCGCCAACGGCTTTTGAAAGCTTTTATGCTTTTCAATGGCTCACACTGCGCTTTCTGATTACTGCAGCACTTTACATTCTTCCAGTCATCGCAGGCATCTATAGCTGGAAAGCGGTATGAGCGCAGCCCGCAGCTTTAAAAAGCATTTTGCCAAGAAAAATTTGCTTAATATTTATACCGAGAAAATCAAACACTCTGGAGCCATAGGGCTTGACCGAACAAGGCCCGCCAATCTGGATAAGCGACTAGATGACGAGCTTAATCACATCCTTCTCAAGACCCACTTGGGGGAATATCGGTTCACAGCCTATAAGGAGAAATTGATCCTAAAAGGTGCGGCCTCATACCCCCGGCAAATCTCCATTCCAACAGCCAGAGACAGAATTGTCCTACGCGCCCTGTGTGACTGTCTTTCCGATGTATTCCCCACCGCCAAGCTAAGCCTTCCACAAAAGGTGATTGACTCATTAAAGGGGGCGCTTGCGTCCGGGACCTATGCGGAATACGCCAAAATCGACCTGAAGAGTTTCTACCCTTCCGTTCCCCATGACTTGATCACCACAGCTATCAGCAAGAAGATCCGGAAGACAGAGCTCAAGCGTCTCATAACAGACGCTGTTACGACGCCCACAGTGCCTGAGTCGAAGGGAGGGAAGGGAGCCGCCAGATCCACAATTGGAGTCCCCCAAGGCTTGGCGATCTCGAATCTATTGGCTGAGATCGCACTACAGAGCATCGACTCAGCCTTCGCGGCCCGGACAGGCATTTGGTACAAGCGCTATGTGGATGACATCCTGATCCTGACGCCAGCAGGGCAAGCCATGTCCACCGCGAAGGAGCTAATCGCCGAGTTGAAAGCCCTTAAGCTCAACCCGCACGACTTTGGGCCGGATTCAAAATCGAAAGTAGCGAACCTCACCGAACCATTCAGCTTCCTGGGTTATCAGGTAGAGGGCGGCAATATCATTATTCGCCGCGAAAGTATTCTTCGATTCGAATCATCTATTGCGAAGATCTTCACGGCCTACAGGCACAAACTGGCTGGTGCCCGGAGCCTGGCTGATAAACAGCGCGCCTTGGCATACTGCCAGTGGAAATTGAATCTCAGGATCACCGGGTGCATTTTTGAGGGAAAACGGCTTGGTTGGGCCGCCTATTTCTCGCAAATAACAACGACTGCTCAGCTCCGTTCAGTCAACCACACTATTTGGAAATTAACTGACCGATTCTGCCCGAAAGGCGAGATTCACCCAAAGTCTCTAATTAAGACATTTTACGAGCTTCAGCGCGGAACTACAGCCAGTCATCGCTACATTCCAAATTTCGACGCACTAGATACCAGTCAGAAGCGAGATGTCCTTGCTATCTGGCTAGGGGCCGACGCCAGGACGTTAAGCGACGCCGAGGTAGAGCGGCGTTTCTCCATTAAAGTAAGCAAAGCTGTTCGGGAATTGGAAGAGGATATAGCTCAAACATCCTGAATATACATACACCTCAAGGGCGATAGAAAGATCGGGATAGACTAAGGCTTAGAATATCCAGTCATCCTTCCCAGAGATGCTGCGTAGTGACGGGTCTGGAATTGAAGTACTGACTTCATTTGAGGTGTGATATCTTCTTCTAGGCCCCACTCCAAGGCCTTCTTATCCAGCATGTGCCGGGCGGCGAGCTCTACAGCATAGGGGGTTGGTTGAGCAGGCTTCAACTCAGCCCATTCTTTCAAAACCTCCCGTTGCTGAGCCGCCTTCGAACGCAGCATGCAGGGGAAGCAGATCAGACGATCAACAACGTAGAGCAGGCGTCGCCTTTGCTCGTCGGCCACTCCCGACTTTACCAGGTACCCCCTGAGTAGAGGAGCTAGATGCAGATCTCCGTACCAGACCTGCTTTGCGAAATCAGCTAGGGCATCTTCAGGAACCTGTCGTGGGCTCCGCGAACAGATAGCATTCATTAGCTGAAGAACAGTCGCTTCATCCTGTTGGTCTAGATTCATGGCCACCTCCGCACAATCAGCTCCGCGAGTAAATCACTCGAAGCAGAGTATGCTGCGGATCCTGTACATATCCGTCCCAGTAGCTACTGCCACCTTCCAGCTTATAGACGTAAGCCAGGTGCTCGGACGCAGGGCTGATCACCTCGCATAACTCTACTAGCCCCTCCATCAGCCAGCCAGCGCTTCGATTGAGATGTCCTGGGCTAACAAGCAGCACATTCTCCACGCGCAGCCTCTCGGTCTGCTGGGCCAACATCTCTTCGAACAACGACATGTCTGCGACCATCAGCATGCTGCTGAAGGTTAGCTCGCCACTCTTCTCTGTACAGCAGACATAGAGCCAAGGGCAGTGAATCGCCTGCTCGACGTAACGCCAGACGCGAAGACCGTCGCCGAACGCAACGGCTCCTTTCACCTCTGCCTGCAGATGTGTTCTGAACATGCCGCAGCTCCGGACAATGAACACTATAGATTGTAGCCCTAAAGAGCTCGCGCAGGCCTCATCGTTCCTTTTGCGAGGCTGGCAAATGGAACTGAAACAAGCATTCGGGCAGGCTCTGAAGCAGCTCAGAATGAGCCAAGGGCTCACTCAGGAGGATTTCTCCGACGTAAGCAGCAGAACCTATCTCAGCACGCTTGAACGAGGTTTGAAGAGCCCGACGATCGATAAGCTCGACGAAATTGGTGCGGCGATGGGCATTCACCCAGCAACCATCCTCATCTATAGCTATCTACTGAAAACCTCATCGACCGAAGTCGAGAAGGTTCTGGATCGGATAAGGGACGAACTCCAACAAGCAATGCAATGACCGCGGCACTTGGCGAGAAATTCCAGCAAACCGGCCACGTGCATTACGTGTGCGTTTTTTTCGCCGAAGCCACTTTTCGTGGAGAGTTGATTGTTTGCCCCCGATTTACACGCGGTAGCGGCTGACTCAGAAAATCTTTACTAAGTCCCCGTGTGTGGGCGTTATAGGCCCACACTACAAACTGCTCTAGCAACCGCTGATTCTCGGCTTCAAGTCGCAGGTTCTCGGCCTCTAGTCTAGCTACACGTGCCAGACACTCTCCAAGCTCCCCGGTGGCTATTTGAATAGAACCATCACTGGGGTCCTTCAGAGATTTTTTGCGCAATGTATATGCCGCGCGAATGCGTTGGTGCTTGTGTAAAGCTTGCCTTGTATACCTGTAATGCAGCCTGGGCACCAAGGCCTCAATCAACAGCTCCCAGGTAAGCCTCCCGTCCCAGTCATCTAGAATTCTAACTACCGTTGCAATGGCATCGTCTGTAAGATTTTTTCCCCTCCGGGCAGCAGCCACCCTGGATTGACGGGCCATATCACTCCTCCATCAGCGCTCTTATTTCGGCCGGTAAACCCACTTGCGCATCATCCGTCTGGGCAGGAAGCCGGCGCACTTTTTCTTGCTTTATGCGGATTGGAGCTATCGGAGGTGCCAATTGAATCACCGCTCCCTCCGGCACCGTGGGATCCTCCATGATGGAGTTCAATTTCGAGTATCGTTCCACTGTCGAGCGATGGTGTTCGATCCATCGATCACTTCCCGAATATCCGTCTTCTCTTGCGGTTTCTGCCTTACATAGCAAATCGCGGGACTCAGCGAGCCGTCGCCGCAGCATGGCCGTCTTTCTGACATCACCTTTCACACATACCAATTCCTGGCAGTTGATACAGTCCAAGTGCAATTGGCAGGGCGAAGCCGTGTAGTCATGGATGCAGTAGCCGAGATCGGTGGTATGTGCAGTAGGAATCACTAAACGTGCAAATTCGTCACGACGAATCATCACCTTCTTCGGAAGCTCGGCCAGCGAACCGAACATCTGTTCTTCGCCTACAGCACCTCGAATTTTCTGAAGCATTTGCTCAGACGTAACATGGTCGTATGCCTCATTTTGTCTGACGTCTCTACGTCCCGACCACTTGGCGATATCCAACTGGCTCAGGCCACCAGCTTGCGCAAGTGTGTTCAGGTAATGGCGAAATTGGTGGCTGGTAACCACTATAGGGCTACCATCTGGCTCGACAAAGCCGAAACGATCAAAGATCGACTGGAACCCATGATTCGAACGACTACCGAGCCCCGTATTTATCTGTCCGATGCCAATGGGCTCAATCATGCAGCGATATGTACCACGCTGCGCCCCTAGCTCATTGCGTCGCATAATGAACAACGCATCGCTGTATTTCAGCCCAGTTGACTTATCGAAAACAGGGAAACCACTGGGTAGCATACCGAGCACCGATCGTTCCACATCTAGGAACCGCGCGAATACTAATTTCCCGAGCCCATGACGCCGCTCAAGTTTAATGCCCTCCGCTTTACACCAGCTCTGAGCGGCGTTTCCTTGTCGGAAGCCCATAATTTCGGCAATTTCAGCCAGCGATAACCACTCCCGACCACGCAGGTACGAGACATCATCCGTCAGGTATATCTGACAAGGATACCGCTCATACCATTTAGCGATACGCCGAGCTTCTTCGGTCACAGATCGGATTTTGCGTAGTGCGTCCTTAACAACCGTTGCAAAGGAGGGCACTAGCCACTTGACCATCGGCTCTGCCCCCTTTGCTGGCCACCAACGCAAGCCGTATGCATCCTCTGCCCCCTGCCTCGGCTCATGAACCTCGCAACATTCAGGAAGCGATAGAACTTCACCAATACGATCAGGTGCTGCGAGTAGAGCCGCAGCGACTGAAGCCGTAATCACGTCCACAGGCTCAACGGCCGCCCTGAAGATTTGGGGCAATGCCTCAAGAGCGGCTGAAGAGGGCATTTTCTTCACACGCCGCTCGTCAAACGCTTTGCCCACGCGGACAGCACTGCTTGGACGCTTGATAGGATTGCGCCAGCGAATAGGGACAGCGAGAAGTCGGTTTTCTGCCATGAAGGCCGCTAAGATTTCAAGTTGCCCAGCCACTCGGTACGCGGCTCCATCACTGAACCGATCAGCGACTATCTGCGCAGCTCGATTGAGAATATGCGAATCGATACGGACAGGACTGGGAGCTTCACCTCTTTCCGATAAAGCAGCTTCAAGAGCTCTTAGCGCGGCCATCCTGTTGTGAATCAACTTGGTCGGACGCATCCCATGCATGTAGCGCAGGTATGCCTTGGCGAATGAAATAAACGGCTCGCGCATCATTTCCTGCGCGTTCTTGCCCACTGTGGCTGCGTTGGAAAACGTAATTCGCTCCCGCTTGTTTCCTCTCCCCTTGACTGCCACTGATTCCGTGACATCCCACACATTGTCCTGGAAGGGAAGATTCGCACCGAAAACTGTAAGTTTGTGCCGACACATATCGATAAATCCGTGCAGATTCGCCGCGGCATCGAGTTCGACCACCGGAGTAAATAGGACGATATCAGCCATTGCTATCCGCCTTTCCGCTCCGTACTTCATCACATTGGCGTACCACTTCGGCAACCGCCAGGATAGTGCGATCATTCACCGATGCGATGCGCATGTCCGTTTGTGACGCAAGCCGATTACGCTCCCCAAGCAGGAACTCCAACACATTCTCGTGCGGACCATCCACCCAAGGCTGGAAATTGACGCAGGTGTAACAAGCAATTGGTGCGGAAAATCCGCAAAAGCCATGTTTTCCGCAATTTCCCATGGGCTTCATCGAAGGATCGAATCTTGGGTCGCATACCCGACTGCTCGGATCACCGGCACGTCTGGCATGAGATTCATCTGGGATAATCATTCCGGCAAAGGCCTGTGCCATTGGCGCAAGTTGCAATGCCAACGCACGATCAATCCGCTCCAGAATTTCAGGCCGCGCCTCTATGTAAACCCCAACATTTTGCGTGTCAGTGTGGTCCAGTAGTTCAGCGATAATCAGTTCTCCGTGACCCTCTATTGCTGCCCTGGTGGCTATGGTGCGACGGAACCGGACGGCGGTGACGTGCAACGGCTGTCCCGTGCGCTCTGACATCGCAGATAACTTATTAAGGCCAACACGCAGCATGAGACCGAGCGAAGGTCCCGTGCGGTGATACTCAAATCCATCTGGACAGCTACCGGATTGGCGCCTTGCAGGGAATAACGGTGCCTTCGATGGGTCTGACAGGCGCCGTTTGAACTTCCTATAAACATCATCCCGCTGCCGCACCAAAAGTTTACCGACATGTGAAACAAGCACTCGATCTTTAAACTCTACGCGAGATAACTGATTACGCTGCTTTGCCCTGGGAACTCGAAGCGTATAGATAACTGTGCCGTCCTGAGCGGATGCGACTCCAACATCACACACTTTTAAAGATGCATACTGTACAGAACGCTGCCCGAGAGCCATAAACAGATACGTTAATAAATAGACCTCTCTATCAACCTCGCCATCAGAATAAGCCCTATCGAGAGCCGACTGAAGAGCCCCCCATTCGATGTCTGTGAATGGGCCGTAAAATGGATCATGTGTTAGTACAGCCTCTCCCTTTCGGTTACCTCTAGTTCGAATCTGTTTAAGGAATGAAACTGCATCAGCAGTCACTCCTGGGTATCCGAGGGCGCGCCACCGTTGCAATAAGCCAGATATATTTCCTAGATACCATAGCGTGTTGTCGCTCAACATAGCCCTATAGCTGATAAGGTCATGGCTACTTATTTCTGCTAAAGGGGCATCCCGACCGGCGCACATGGTCCTCACATAGTGCCCCAGCCGTTCAAACATATTTTTCACGTGCGATGGCGACATATGCCCTGCATACCACAGCAGCGTGAGTTTCGCCGACGTAACGAACGACGCTGTCGCAGGCCAAGCAGCAAAGTTCAGGCTCATGGCCATCGTTGTATCACGGTAAACCCATCTATCTTCGCGTGGATATAATTCAACACCGGACCGCGTCAAAGCCACGGCAGGCAATTCAGGCATCGCCTCCCAGCTTCTGATTGCCACGTGTTTATCCATCGTTATTCGTCCTACTCACTAGTTGGCCTTGCAACTCAAGCGAAATTTCTTTGGCCTTATTACGGACGTACCGACGTGTATAAGTAGCAGCAGTATCTGATGTAGGCGACCACCCCATTAGATAGCTACGAGCCTGACGCTCGTTCTCGGGGGTTACGCCTTTTTCATCCATTTTCTTAGAAAATGCGTCGTTCCATGTGTGTCGCAATAAGTGCGCGGAGAGCCCTTGGAGCAACGATGGGGATTTTTCGCACAGATCCTTAAATAGCCTCCCAATGGCCGATTGGCTCATAGGCTGCCCAGTACGACTGGCGACGAACAGATATGGATGTTTTTTTGAGCAGGGCAATACACTGCGATAACTCAAAATGTAGGCCTGCGTGTCCGAAAGGAGTGTCTCACCAAGAGGAAGTATCCGAGCCCGGGTCTTGGTCTGCGGCTGATACTGTCGCGGGTCATCGGGGTCGTCGGCACGCCGATGGATTGTGACTTCCTTGCGATAGGCCACAATATCACTAACCCTCACCCCCAGCGCTTCCCCAACTCTAAGTCCCAGGTTCAATAGCCATTGAATAAGCAGGGCATTCCGGTAGCGCGTATGCTGGTCACGCCACGGATTATCAGGAGACTGAGGATCGATAATTCGCAACAGCTCCGCTACTGACTCCTCAGGTAATCCCTCACGCTGGCTTAATGTGTTCCCCCCTGACTTGCGCGGGATGCGCGAATCTATCGCCTCGGCCACCCGCCTAGACGAGTCTCCCAGCCGTGCGGCTGAAAATGGAGCCAAGCCATGACGGCCCAGAGCTTCTTCCGCAAGCCACTGGAGATACATCCGGATATATCGCAGTCGGTTCGCCGCTACCTCTGGTGCTACCTCAGCGAGCAAAGCCCTCTGGGGGCCCATACGCACTTTCTCAAAAGTCAGTACTTTTGGGGGCAAGCCATCATTTTCGTCTAATAGAGCGGCCAGCTGAGTATGGGGCAATCGGCAGAGGCGCGCCAAATCCTCCACCTCAGCTAGCGATAACAACTCACCAGCGATAAGCCGCGACTCGAAGTCAATACGGCGCATATGAAGAAACAAAAGAAAGACCATCACGCTACGGAGAACAATGGCGATGGTGTTAGCGGCCCGGTTCTTCCCACGCACCTCCGTGAGTACAAATACAGTCGGGGCAAATATCGGTATCCCCTCCCGATCAAGAAGGACCGGTAAACGCTCTCCTGAGACGAGCACGACGTTTTTTACTCTGTAACCGGGAGACATTGTTTACGCTCCAATCAGGTATCAGATAGCTAACAGCGTAGCTTCTGTTTTCAAGAAAGGCGTAAACAAAAAATCCCGATAAGCTCAAGGCTTACCGGGATTTTGTTTACAGATTACGCTTTGGTGGGGACTAGAACGGAATGTCGTCGTCGAAGCTGTCGTAGTCCTGGGCCGGTTGCGGCGCCGGTTGCTGCTGCGGGGCCGGACGCGACTGCTGCTGCGGGGCCTGCTGCGGGCGCTGCATGGGCTCGCGCGGGGCGCGCTGCGAATCGTCGCCGGAGGGGCGGCCGCCGAGCAACTGCATGTTGCCGTTGATGTCGACCACGATCTCGGTGGTGTAGCGATCCTGACCGTCCTGGCCCTGCCACTTGCGGGTGCGCAGGCTGCCTTCGACGTAGACCTGGGAACCCTTGCGCAGGTACTCGCCGGCGATCTCCGCCAGGCGGCCGAAGAACACCACGCGGTGCCATTCGGTGCGCTCCTGTTGCTGGCCGGTCTGCTTGTCCTTCCAGCTCTCGCTGGTGGCGAGGGTGATGTTGGTCACCGCATTGCCGTTGGGCATGTAGCGGGTTTCCGGGTCACCACCGACGTTACCAACCAGAATGACTTTGTTAACCCCACGGGCCATGACGTTCTCCTAAGGTTCAGCATCCGCCCGGCGCGGCCTGGGCCAGGCGCTCGAGGGCGGTGCGATCCACTTGTTGGGTATCCACTTTGACATAGGCGGCGGCCTCCTCGGCCACCACCACGGCGTCTGCCACACCGGGCAACGCCCTGAATCGCTGGACCAGCACCGCGTCCTGCAGCGCGGCGGGCGCGAGCGGCAGGCGAATGCTGGTCACATAAGGCGGTTCGCGCATGGTAACAGCAATCGCCAGCCAGAGGGCAGCGAGCACCGCGCATCCGATGAACACCATGCTCAGCCCGCCGTGCTGGAACATCCAGCCGCCGAGGATGCCGCCCAGCGCCGCGCCGAGGAACTGGCTGGTGGAATACACCCCCATCGCCGTGCCCTTGCCGCCGGCCGGCGAGACCTTGCTGACCAGCGACGGCAGCGAGGCTTCGAGCAGGTTGAAGGCAGTGAAGAACACCACCGTGCCGACCACCAGCATGGCCAGGCTGTGACCGAAGACCAGGAAGAACAGTTCGCAGGCCAGCAGGGTCGCCACCGCGCCGGTCAGCACGCGCTTCATGCGACGCTTCTTCTCGGCGTAGATGATGAACGGCACCATGCCGAAGAAACCGACCAGCAGCGCGGTCAGGTAGACCCACCAGTGCTGCTCCTTGGGCAGGCCCCCCTCGTGCACCAGTGCCAGCGGCAAGGCGACGAAGCTGGCCATGAGGATGGCGTGGAGGATCAGGATGCCGGCGTCCAGGCGCAGCAGGTCGCCGTGCTTCAGGGTCGGCAGCAGGGCCTGGCGCGCCACGCTGGATTCGCGGTGCTGGGTCATGTGGTCCGGCTGCGGGACGAAGAACAGGATCAGCAGCAGGCCGACCAGCGCCATCCCGGCGGTGAACCAGAACAGCCCATGCAGGCCGAACAGATGGGTCAGCACCGGGCCGAGCACCATGGCCACGGCGAAGGAGACGCCGATGCTCATGCCGATCATCGCCATCGCCTTGGTCCGGTGCTGCTCGCGGGTGAGGTCGGAGAGCAGCGCCATCACCGCCGCCGAGATCGCCCCGGCGCCCTGCAGGACGCGGCCGGCGATCACCCCCCAGATGGAGTCGGCATTGGCCGCGAGGGCCGCGCCGGCGGCGAAGATCAGCAGCCCGACGACGATCACCGGGCGCCGGCCGATGCGGTCGGAAATGGTCCCGAAGGGAATCTGCAGGATCGCCTGGGTCAGGCCATAGGCGCCGATGGCCAGGCCGATCAGCGCCGGGGTCGCGCCGGCCAGGTCCTGGCCGTAGGTGGCCAGCACCGGCAGGACCATGAACATGCCGAGCATGCGGAAGGCGAATACCAGTGACAGCCCGACGGCCGCTCGCGTTTCGGTACCGCTCATCCGCTCAGTATGTGAGTCGTGCATAACACCCTCATGGAAGAAACCACTGCAGGGCAAGGCCTCATGCCCCTGCCGATGGCGCCGCCGCCCGCTCCTGGGCGGCCGGGGCAATGCCCGCGCCGGAAAAATGCCGCGCATTCTACCAGTCCGCCCCCTCGCGGCACAGGCGCGCCACTTTGCCGCGCGCTAGCGGCCAGCCGTATAATCAGCGGTTTTCGCCCGCCATGCGAGGCCGCTGTGGATAAGATCCTGATTCGTGGGGCGCGTACCCACAACCTGAAGAACGTCGACCTCACACTGCCACGCGACAAACTGATCGTGATCACCGGTCTTTCCGGTTCCGGCAAGTCTTCCCTGGCTTTCGACACGCTCTATGCGGAAGGCCAGCGGCGCTACGTGGAATCCCTCTCGGCCTACGCCCGGCAGTTCCTGTCGATGATGGAGAAGCCGGACGTGGACACCATCGAAGGGCTGTCGCCGGCGATTTCCATCGAACAGAAGTCCACTTCCCACAACCCACGCTCCACCGTGGGTACGATCACCGAGATCTACGACTACCTGCGCCTGCTTTATGCCCGCGTCGGTACCCCGCGCTGCCCGGACCACGACATCCCGCTGGAGGCGCAGACCGTCAGCCAGATGGTCGACCAGGTCCTGGCCCTGCCGGAAGGCAGCAAGCTGATGCTGCTGGCGCCGGTGATCCGCGAGCGCAAGGGCGAGCACCTGGCGGTGTTCGACGAGATGCGCGCGCAGGGCTTCGTCCGCGCCCGGGTCGACGGCAAGCTCTACGAACTCGACGAAGTGCCGAAGCTGGATAAGCAGAAGAAGCACAGCATCGATGTGGTGGTGGACCGCTTCAAGGTTCGCGCGGACCTCCAGCAACGCCTGGCCGAGTCGTTCGAGACCGCCCTGTCCCTGGCCGACGGTATCGCCCTGGTAGCACCGATGGACGAGGACGAGGATGTCGAGGAGATCATCTTCTCGGCGCGCTTCGCCTGCCCGGTCTGCGGCCACTCTATCAGCGAGCTGGAACCCAAGCTGTTCTCCTTCAACAACCCGGCCGGCGCCTGTCCGACCTGCGACGGCCTCGGCGTGAAGCAATTCTTCGACGCGCGCCGGGTGGTCAACGGCGAGTTGACCCTGGCCGAGGGCGCGATCCGCGGCTGGGACCGGCGCAACGTCTATTACTTCCAGATGCTCGGTTCGCTGGCCCAGCATTACGGCTTCAGCCTGGAAGAACCCTTCGACGAACTCGGCGCCGAACACCAGAAGGTGGTGCTCTACGGCTCCGGCCGGGAAAACGTCGACTTCCGCTATCTCAACGACCGCGGCGACATCGTCAAGCGTTCGCACCCCTTCGAAGGCATCCTGCCGAACCTTGAGCGGCGCTACCGCGAGACCGAGTCGGCCACGGTCCGCGAGGAGCTGGCCAAGTTCCTCAGCACCCAGCCCTGCCCGGATTGCCACGGTACCCGCCTGCGCCGCGAGGCGCGGCATGTGTGGGTCGGCGACCGGACGCTGCCGGCGATCACCGCGATGCCGGTCGGCGAAGCCTGCGAGTATGCCGCCGGACTCAGCCTGACCGGCCGCCGTGGCGAGATCGCGGCGAAGATCCTCAAGGAAATCCGCGACCGCCTGCAATTCCTGGTCAACGTCGGCCTCGACTACCTGACCCTCGACCGCAGCGCCGACACCCTGTCCGGCGGCGAAGCCCAGCGCATCCGCCTGGCCAGCCAGATCGGCGCCGGCCTGGTGGGAGTGATGTACATCCTCGACGAACCCTCGATCGGCCTGCACCAACGCGACAACGAGCGCCTGCTCGGCACCCTCACCCACCTGCGCAACCTCGGCAACACGGTGATCGTGGTCGAGCACGACGAGGACGCGATCCGACTCGCCGACTACGTCGTCGACATCGGTCCGGGCGCCGGCGTGCACGGCGGCCAGGTAGTGGCGGAAGGTACGCCCGACCAGGTGATGAACCACCCCGACTCGCTGACCGGCAAGTACCTTTCCGGGCGCAAGAAAATCGCGGTTCCGGCCAAGCGCACCCCGCGCGACAAGAAGAAGCTGCTGAAGCTGAAAGGCGCCCGCGGCAACAACCTGCAGAACGTCAACCTGGAAATCCCGGTCGGCCTGTTCACCTGCATCACCGGGGTCTCGGGCTCCGGCAAGTCGACGCTGATCAACAACACCCTGTTCCCGATCACCGCCACCGCGCTGAACGGCGCGACTACCCTGGAAGTGGCGCCGTACGACTCGTTCGACGGCCTGCAGCACCTGGACAAGGTGGTCGACATCGACCAGAGCCCGATCGGTCGTACCCCGCGCTCCAACCCGGCGACCTATACCGGCCTGTTCACGCCGATCCGCGAACTGTTTTCCGGCGTGCCGGAGGCCCGCTCGCGCGGCTACGGTCCCGGCCGCTTCTCGTTCAACGTCAAGGGCGGCCGTTGCGAGGCCTGCCAGGGCGACGGCGTGATCAAGGTGGAGATGCACTTCCTGCCGGATATCTACGTTCCCTGCGATGTCTGCAAGGGCAAGCGCTACAACCGCGAGACCCTGGAGATCCGCTACAAGGGCAAGAGCATCCACGAGGTGCTGGAGATGACCATCGAGGAAGCCCGCGAGTTCTTCGACGCCGTCCCCGCCCTGGCGCGCAAGCTGCAGACGCTGATGGACGTCGGCCTGTCCTACATCAAGCTGGGCCAGAGCGCGACCACCCTCTCGGGCGGCGAGGCGCAACGGGTCAAGCTGTCCCGCGAGCTGTCCAAGCGCGATACCGGCAAGACCCTGTACATCCTCGACGAACCGACCACCGGCCTGCATTTCGCCGACATCCAGCAACTGCTCGACGTGCTCCACCGCCTGCGCGACCACGGCAACACCGTGGTGGTGATCGAGCACAACCTGGACGTGATCAAGACCGCCGACTGGCTGGTCGACCTCGGCCCCGAGGGCGGCTCCAAGGGTGGCCAGATCATCGCCAACGGTACGCCGGAGCAGGTGGCCGAGATGCCCCAGTCGCACACCGGCCACTTCCTCAAGCCGTTGCTGGAACGCGATCGCGCCTGATTGCCGGGCGCTCATGAAAAAGCCCCTGCGACCGTGAGGCGCAGGGGCTTTTTCGTATCCGCGGGGTAGGGTCAGATCTGCGATTGCAGGTAGTTCTCCAGGCCCATCCTGGCGATCAGGCCAAGCTGTTGCTCCAACCAGTAGGCGTGGTCTTCCTCGGTGTCGGCCAACTGGGCCTTGAGGATGTCGCGGCTGACGAAGTCCTTGTGCTGCTCGCAGAGGGCGATGCCCTTGGCCAGCGCGGCGCGGACATGGCGCTCGAGCTTGAGGTCGGCCTCGAGCATCTCCGGCACCGTGGTGCCCGGGTGGATATCGTCGGGACGCATGCGCGGCGTACCTTCGAGCAGGAGGATACGGCGCAGCAGGGCGTCGGCGTGCTGGGTCTCCTCCTCCATCTCGTGGTTGAGGCGCTCGTAGAGCTTGCTGAAGCCCCAGTCCTCGTACATGCGCGAGTGGATGAAGTACTGGTCGCGCGCGGCCAGCTCGCCGGTCAGCAGCGTGTTGAGGTAATCGATGACTTCCGGATGGCCTTGCATCGGGGGGCTCTCCCTGGAGAAAACTAGGAATCTAGCCGCATATGCTCCCGGCTCCGCCTGATCCGGGTCAAGCCAATGCAGATAAAAAAGCCCCCTTCCTAGGAAGGGGGCCGGGGGCCTCATCAGGCCATCAGTCCAGCTTCAGGCCGAGGGCGTCGGCGACGCCTTTGCCGTAGGCCGGGTCGACCTTGAGGAACAGACCGATCTGGCGACGCTGGATCTGTTCCGGTACATCGCGGATGTCTTCGGCGATGTTGGCGAACAGCCGCTGCTTCTGCTCGTCGGTGAACAGATGGAACAGCGCGGCGGGCTGGCTGTAGTAGTCGTCGTCCACCCGGTGGTTCCAGTGGTCCGCCGCGCCCTCCAGGCTCAGCGGCGGCTCGGAGAAGTCAGGCTGCTCCTGCCACTGGTTGAAGCTGTTCGGCTCGTAGGTGACGCGCTGATGGGCGTTGTTGCCGTCCACCCGCATGCCGCCGTCGCGGTGGTAGACCTGGTGCGGGCAACGCGCGGCGTTCACCGGGATCTGGTGGTGGTTGACGCCCAGGCGATAGCGATGGGCGTCGCCGTAGGAGAACAGACGGCCCTGGAGCATCTTGTCCGGCGAGAAACCGATACCGGGCACCACGTTGGCCGGCGTGAAAGCGGCCTGCTCGACCTCGGCGAAGTAGTTGTCCGGGTTACGGTTCAGCTCGAAGAAGCCCACTTCGATCAACGGGTAGTCGCCGTGGGGCCAGACCTTGGTCAGGTCGAACGGGTTGTAGCGATAGGTGGCCGCTTCCTTCTCGGGCATGATCTGCACGTACATCTTCCAGCGGGGGAAGTCGCCTTTCTCGATGCTCTCGTACAAGTCGCGCTGCGAACTCTCGCGGTCCTGGGCGATCACTTCGGCAGCCTCGGCGTTGGTCAGGTTCTCGATGCCCTGTTGGGTCTTGAAGTGGAACTTGACCCAGAAGCGCTCGTTGTTCGCATTGATGAAGCTGAAGGTATGGCTGCCGAAACCATGGATGTGCCGATAGCTCTTCGGCAGGCCGCGGTCGCTGAAGTCAATGGTCAACTGATGCAGCGACTCGGGGAGGTGAGAGAAAAAGTCCCACTTGAAGGTCGCATTGCGCAGGTTGGTGCGCGGGTCACGCTTCACCACGTGGTTGAGATCGGGAAACTTGAGCGGGTCGCGCAGGTAGAACACCGGGGTGTTGTTGCCGACCAGGTCCCAGTTGCCCTGCTCGGTGTAGAAACGCATGGAGAAGCCGCGGATGTCACGCTCGGCATCCGCCGCGCCACGCTCACCGGCGACGGTGGAGAAGCGCAGGAACATATCGGTCTTCTTGCCGACCTGGGAGAAGATCTTCGCCCGGGTGTAGGGGGTGATGTCATGGGTGACGGTGAAGGTACCGTAGGCCGCGGAGCCTTTCGCATGCATGCGTCGCTCGGGGATCACTTCGCGATCGAAGTGGGCGAGCTTCTCGAGGAACCACACGTCCTGCAGCAACATCGGGCCACGCGGACCGGCGGTCTGCACGTTCTGGTTATCGACCACCGGTGCGCCAGCGGCAGTGGTCAGGCGGGTCTTCTCTTCCATTTACTCTCTCCTCAACGGCTAACGTGCTATGAAGCGAAGCGGCTACACGGAAATCATCAGCGTGGACCAGGGATTGGCGGAGGACAACCTGTCGGCTGAACCAAGCGCCCTTTGCATTGATCTCGCTTATCCGAACGTAGCTTTTCGTAAAAGCAGGTTAAGGATGAATGACAGCCCTCCCGCAATCCAATTTATTAAAGAAAGCGATCCGATAGATAAAAACTTTAAGGCAGGTAATAAAAAAACCGGGCCTAGGCCCGGTTTCTTGTGCAGCAGATGCCTTATTCGGCAGCTTCTACGACTTCACCGCCGACAGGACGATCAACCAGCTCGACGTACGCCATGGGGGCGTTGTCGCCAGCGCGGAAACCGCACTTCAGGATGCGCAGGTAGCCGCCCGGACGGTTGGCGTAGCGCTTGCCCAGGTCGTTGAACAGCTTGCCAACGGCAGCTTTCGAACGGGTACGGTCGAAAGCCAGGCGACGGTTGGCGACGCTGTCTTCCTTGGCCAGGGTGATCAGCGGCTCGGCAACGCGACGCAGTTCCTTGGCCTTGGGCAGGGTGGTTTTGATCAGTTCGTGTTCGAACAGCGACACCGCCATGTTCTGGAACATAGCCTTGCGGTGCGCGCTGGTGCGGCTCAGGTGACGACCACTTTTACGATGGCGCATGGTTCAATTCCTTTCCAAACTTTACGTTCGGTAGTTACGACGATCAGGCAGTGGCCTTGTCGTCTTTCTTAAGACTTGCCGGCGGCCAGTTATCGAGGCGCATACCGAGGGACAGACCACGGGAAGCCAGAACGTCCTTGATTTCGGTCAGGGACTTCTTGCCCAGGTTCGGCGTTTTCAACAGCTCCACTTCGGTGCGCTGGATCAGGTCACCGATGTAGTAGATGTTTTCCGCCTTCAGGCAGTTGGCCGAACGTACGGTCAGTTCCAGGTCATCGACCGGGCGCAGGAGGATCGGATCGATCTCGTCTTCCTGCTCTTCAACGACGGGTTCGCTGTCGCCCTTGAGGTCCACGAACGCTGCCAGCTGCTGTTGCAGGATGGTAGCGGCGCGACGGATAGCCTCTTCGGGATCCAGGGTGCCGTTGGTTTCCAGGTCCAGGACCAGTTTGTCCAGGTTGGTGCGCTGCTCGACACGGGCGTTTTCCACCACGTAGGAGACACGACGGACCGGGCTGAACGATGCGTCGAGCTGCAGACGGCCGATGCTGCGGCTTTCGTCTTCATCGCTCTGACGTGCGTCGGCAGGCTCGTAGCCACGGCCACGAGCTACCTTCAGCTTCATGTTCAGCGCGCCGTTGTCTGCCAGGTTGGCGATAACGTGGTCACCGTTGATGATCTCAACATCGTGATCCAGCTGAATATCGGCAGCAGTCACAACACCCGAGCCCTTCTTAGCCAGGGTCAGCGTCACTTCATCACGACCGTGCAGCTTGATGGCCAGACCTTTCAGGTTCAGCAGGATCTCGATTACATCTTCCTGCACACCTTCGATCGCCGAGTACTCGTGGAGTACGCCGTCGATCTCGGCCTCGACCACTGCGCAGCCAGGCATGGAGGACAACAGGATGCGACGCAGCGCGTTGCCCAGGGTGTGACCAAAACCACGCTCGAGAGGCTCGAGCGTGATCTTGGCGCGGGTTTGACTGACCACCTGCACATCGATGTGGCGGGGGGTCAGGAACTCATTTACCGAACTCTGCATGGATGCACCTATTTTCTAGCCCTTACTTGGAGTAGAGCTCGACAATCAGGTTTTCGTTGATATCAGCGGACAGGTCGCTGCGAGCCGGAGCACTCTTGAAGGTACCAGCCTTCTTGTCGAGGTCGACTTCGACCCACTCGACGCGACCGCGCTGGCCACAGAGTTCCAGAGCCTGAGCGATACGCAGCTGGTTCTTCGATTTTTCGCGAACAGCTACGACGTCACCGGCCTTCACTTGGTAGGAAGGGATGTTGACGGTCTGACCGTTGACGGTGATGGCCTTGTGGGATACCAGTTGGCGGGATTCCGAACGAGTGGAACCGAAGCCCATGCGGTATACGACGTTGTCCAGGCGGCACTCGAGCAGTTGCAGCAGGTTCTCACCGGTAGAACCCTTGCGACGGGAAGCTTCCTGGTAGTAACCGCGGAACTGACGCTCCAGCACGCCGTAGATGCGACGTACTTTCTGCTTTTCACGCAGCTGCAGACCGTAGTCGGACAGACGGCCACGACGCTGGCCATGCTGGCCAGGAACGTTTTCAGCCTTGCACTTCGAGTCGAGGGCGCGGGCGCCGCTCTTCAGGAACAGGTCGGTGCCTTCACGGCGAGACAGTTTGCACTTGGGACCAATGTAACGAGCCATTTCTCACTGTCTCCTATTACACGCGACGCTTTTTCGGCGGACGGCAGCCGTTATGCGGGATCGGGGTTACGTCGGTGATGCTGGCGATCTTGTAGCCGCAAGCATTCAGAGCGCGAACGGCGGACTCGCGGCCCGGGCCCGGGCCCTTGACGTTGACGTCCAGGTTCTTCAGACCGTATTCCAGGGCAGCCTGGCCGGCACGCTCGGCCGCTACCTGGGCAGCGAACGGGGTGCTCTTACGCGAGCCGCGGAAACCGGAACCACCGGAGGTCGCCCAGGACAGTGCGTTGCCCTGACGGTCGGTGATGGTCACGATGGTGTTGTTGAAAGACGCGTGGATGTGGGCGATCCCATCGACCACTGTCTTTTTGACTTTCTTACGGGGACGAGCAGCAGGTTTTGCCATGACTAGATTCCTACGCGATTACTTGCGGATCGGCTTACGCGGGCCCTTGCGGGTACGCGCGTTGGTCTTGGTACGCTGACCGCGAACCGGCAGACCGCGACGATGACGCAGACCGCGGTAGCAACCGAGGTCCATCAGACGCTTGATGTTCATGTTGATTTCGCGACGCAGGTCACCTTCGGTGGTGATCTTCGCGACTTCGTTACGCAGCTGATCGATCTGCTCGTCGCTCAGGTCCTTGATCTTGGCAGCCGGGTTTACGCCGGTGGCTGCGCAGATGCTCTGAGCAGTAGTGCGACCAACACCATAGATGTAGGTCAGCGAGATAACAGTGTGCTTGTTATCCGGAATGTTGACGCCTGCAATACGGGCCATTCAGAAAACTCCAATTGACAGCTACCCTGCGCCCAGGAAGCCAAGAAAGGGCGCGGATATTAGCGCTGTAATAGCAAATAATCAACCCGGCAGCACACTAGCTGCCGGGTTATCACGCGTGGATCACAATCAGCCTTGGCGCTGCTTGTGACGCGGTTCCGCGCTGCAGATCACCCGCACGATGCCATCGCGACGGATGATTTTGCAGTTACGGCACAGCTTCTTGACCGATGCACGAACTTTCATCACCAACTCCTCGAACCTTACGGGTCTATCAGCGCAGCATGCCGCTGCCGTAGCCCTTCAGGTTGGCTTTCTTCATCAGGGATTCATACTGGTGAGAAACGAGGTGAGATTGCACCTGGGCCATAAAGTCCATGACAACCACGACCACGATCAACAGCGAGGTCCCGCCAAGATAGAACGGCACGTGCGCCGCAACCACCAGGAACTGGGGCAGCAGGCAGACAGCCGTCATGTACAGAGCACCGAACATGGTCAAACGGGTCAGCACGCCATCGATGTAGCGAGCGGACTGTTCGCCCGGACGGATGCCCGGAATAAATGCACCGGACTTCTTGAGGTTCTCCGCCACGTCCTTCGGGTTGAACATCAGCGCTGTATAGAAGAAGCAGAAGAAAACGATCCCTGCAGTGAACAGCAAGATGTTCAGCGGCTGCCCCGGAGCGATCGCTTGCGCGACGTCCTGCAACCAACCCAAGCCTTCCGACTGACCGAACCAGGAGCCCAGGGACGCCGGGAACAGCAGGATACTGCTGGCGAAAATCGCGGGAATCACACCCGCCATGTTCACCTTCAACGGCAGATGGCTGGTCTGCGCTGCAAACACCTTGCGGCCTTGCTGGCGCTTGGCGTAATGCACCGCGATGCGACGCTGGCCACGCTCGATGAACACCACGAACGCGATGATCGCCACGGCCAGCAGGCCGACGCCGATCAGGGCGAAGATGTTGATGTCACCTTGACGGGCAGACTCGAAAGACTGACCGATGGCGCGCGGCAGGCCTGCAACGATACCAGCGAAGATCAACATCGAGATGCCGTTGCCGACACCGCGCTCGGTGATCTGCTCGCCCAGCCACATCATGAACATGGCACCAGCCACGAAGGTGGTGACAGCCACGAAGTAGAAGCCGAAGTCGTTGGAGAAGGCTACGCCCTGGCTGCCCAGGCCAACGGACATGCCGATGGCCTGGACCAGTGCCAGGACTACAGTACCGTAGCGGGTGTACTGGCTGATCTTGCGACGCCCAGACTCACCCTCTTTCTTCAACTGCTCCAGCTGCGGGCTGATAGCGGTCATGAGCTGCATGATGATCGATGCCGAGATGTACGGCATGATCCCCAGTGCAAAGATACTCATGCGCTCCAGCGCGCCGCCGGAAAACATGTTGAAGAGGCTAAGAATGGTCCCCTCGTTCTGCCGGAACAGTGCCGCCAAGCGATCGGGGTTGATGCCCGGAACTGGGATGTGCGCGCCGATCCGATAGACGATGATCGCCAGGAACAGGAAACGCAGACGTGCCCAGAGCTCGGACAGACCGCCGTTGCTTAGCGCAGAGAGAGCACCTTGCTTAGCCATTTAGTCCTCGAATTTACCGCCAGCTGCTTCGATAGCCGCACGCGCACCCTTGGTGGCGGCGATACCTTTCAGGGTGACCGCACGACCAACTTCGCCGGACAGCATGACTTTGACGCGCTGTACGTGCTGGTTGATCAGGTTGGCATCCTTCAGGGTCTGCAGGCTGACGACGTCGCCTTCGACCTTGGCCAGCTCGGAGGTGCGTACTTCAGCACGATCCATGGCCTTCAGGGAAACGAAGCCGAACTTCGGCAGGCGACGGTGCAGAGGCTGTTGACCACCCTCGAAGCCCGGAGCGACCTTGCCACCGGAGCGGGAGGTCAGACCTTTGTGACCACGGCCACCGGTCTTGCCCAGACCGCTACCGATGCCACGGCCCGGACGGTGCTTTTCGCGACGGGCACCCGGCGCGGAACGCAGATCGTTCAGTTGCATGGATTAACCCTCCACACGCAGCAGGTAGTAGGCCTTGTTGATCATGCCGCGGTTCTCAGGAGTGTCCTGAACTTCGACGGTATGATTGATGCGACGCAGGCCGAGACCCTTGACGCAAGCCTTGTGGTTGGCCAGACGGCCGTTCAAGCTCTTGACCAGAGTGACTTTGACAGTTGCCATGGTTAGAGAATCTCCTCGACGCTCTTGCCACGCTTGGCCGCTACTGCTTCCGGAGCCTGCATGTTCTTCAGGCCCTTGAAGGTGGCGTAAACCACGTTCACCGGATTGGTGGAGCCATAGCACTTGGCCAGGACGTTCTGCACACCAGCCACTTCCAGAACGGCACGCATGGCGCCGCCGGCGATGATGCCGGTACCTTCCGAAGCCGGCTGCATGTACACCTTGGAGGCGCCATGGGCGGACTTGGTCGGATACTGCAGGGTGGTGCCGTTCAGATCGACTTGGATCATGTTGCGGCGAGCGGCTTCCATTGCTTTCTGGATGGCGGCCGGCACTTCACGCGCCTTGCCACGACCGAAACCAACGCGACCCTTGCCATCACCCACCACGGTCAGTGCGGTGAAAGCGAAGATACGGCCACCTTTTACGGTTTTGGCGACGCGGTTAACCTGAACCAGCTTCTCGATGTAGCCTTCGTCGCGCTTTTGCTCGTTGTTTGCCATAACTTAGAACTCCAGTCCGCCTTCACGAGCGGCATCAGCCAGCGCTTTCACACGGCCGTGGTACTTGAAGCCAGAACGATCGAACGCCACCTGGGTGACGCCGGCCGCTTTGGCGCGCTCGGCGACCAGTTGACCAACTTTCTTGGCTGCATCGATGTTGCCGGTGGCACCTTCGCGCAGGTCTTTGTCCAGGGTCGAGGCGCTGGCCAGGACCTTGCCGCCGTCGGCCGCAATGACCTGGGCGTAAATGTGCTGGGAAGAGCGGTACACGCAGAGGCGTACGGTTTCCAGCTCGCGCATCTTCAGGCGTGCCTTGCGAGCGCGACGCAGACGGGTTTCTTTCTTGACGCTCATTTGCTATGCCCTACTTCTTCTTGGCTTCTTTACGACGGACGACTTCGTCGGCGTAACGCACGCCCTTGCCTTTGTAAGGCTCCGGCGGACGGAAGTCGCGAATTTCGGCAGCAACCTGACCGACCAGCTGCTTGTCGATACCCTTGATCAGGATATCGGTCTGGCTGGGGGTCTCAGCGACGATGCCGGCCGGCAGTTCGTAATCAACCGGATGGGAGAAGCCGAGGGACAGGGACAGCACTTGGCCCTTGGCCTGCGCTTTGTAACCAACGCCGACCAGCTGGAGCTTGCGCTCGAAGCCCTGGCTGACGCCGACTACCATGTTGTTCACCAGAGCACGGGTGGTACCAGCCATGGCGCGAGTCTGCTGGTCGCCGTTACGCGCAGCAAAACGCAGCTCACCGCTGTCCTGGATCACTTCGACCGAAGGATGGACCTTGAGCTCCAGAGCACCTTTGGCGCCCTTGATGGACAGTTGCTGACCAGCCAGTTTGATTTCAACGCCGGCAGGCAGCTTGACGGGGTTCTTAGCAACGCGAGACATGCTGATTCCCCTTAGAACACAGTGCAGAGCACTTCGCCGCCAACACCAGCAGCACGGGCAGCACGATCGGTCATCACACCTTTGTTGGTGGAGACGATCGACACACCGAGGCCGCCACGAACTTTCGGCAGTTGCTCAACGGATTTGTACTGACGCAGGCCAGGACGGCTGATGCGCTTGACCTCTTCGATGACAGGCTTGCCTTCGAAGTACTTCAGTTCGATGGACAGCTGGGGTTTTACTTCCGAGCTGATCTGGAAATCCGCAATATAGCCTTCGTCCTTCAGGACTTTGGCTACCGCCGCTTTCAGTTTGGAGGACGGCATGCTTACGACGGTCTTTTCAGCCATCTGGGCATTACGGATGCGAGTTAGCATGTCTGCTAACGGGTCCTGCATACTCATGGGCTTAACGCTCCTGATACAAAAGAATAAGCCTTCAACTTCAATTCGCCCATAAACGCCAGGCGAAACAAACCCAGGCTCAGGGGAGCCGGGTATTCTAGAGATCACGCCAAAACGAATCAAGCCCCATGAGGGGCTTGATTCGATGTCGCGATCAACGGTGCCGACTGGCGACACCGTTCGCTGCGATTACCAGCTGGCTTTCACCAGACCCGGTACGTCGCCGCGCATGGCGGCTTCGCGCAGCTTGTTACGGCTCAGGCCGAACTTGCGGTAGAAGCCGTGCGGACGACCGGTCAGGCGGCACCGGTTACGCAGGCGGCTGGCGCTGGCGTCACGCGGTTGCTTCTGCAGGGCGACCTGGGCATTCCAACGCTCTTCCGCAGAGGAGTTCGGATTAGCGATGATCGCTTTCAGCTCGGCACGCTTCTTGGCGTACTTGGCTACCGTCAGCTGACGCTTCAGCTCGCGGTTCTTCATGCTCTCTTTAGCCATGTTCCTACTCCAATCAGTTACGGAACGGGAATTTGAAAGCACGCAGCAGGGCGCGACCTTCGTCATCCGTACGAGCGGTGGTGGTCAGGGTGATGTCCAAGCCACGCAGCGCATCGATCTTGTCGTAATCGATTTCCGGGAAGATGATCTGCTCTTTCACGCCCATGCTGTAGTTGCCGCGACCATCGAAGGACTTGGCATTCAGGCCGCGGAAGTCACGCACGCGCGGCAGGGAGATGGACAGCAGACGATCCAGGAACTCGTACATCCGGTCGCTACGCAGGGTGACCTTGACGCCGATCGGCCAGCCTTCACGGATCTTGAAGCCTGCGATGGACTTACGAGCGTAAGTCACGACCGGCTTCTGACCAGTGATCTTTTCCAGATCGGCTACGGCGTTCTCGATGATCTTCTTGTCACCGACCGCCTCGCCAAGACCCATGTTCAGGGTGATTTTGGTAACGCGCGGAACTTCCATCACGTTCGCCAGCTGAAGCTCTTCTTTCAGCTTGGGCGCGATTTCCTTCCGATAAATTTCTTTCAATCGTGCCATGGTGATCTACCTAGCAGCCTCAAGCCTGAACCGGTTTCTGGGTCGACTTGAAGACACGAATTTTCTTACCGTCTTCTACCTTGAAGCCAACGCGGTCAGCCTTGCTGGTTTCAGTATTGAAGATGGCGACGTTGGAGACGTGCAGAGGCGCCTCCTTCTCGACGATACCGCCCTGTTGGCCGAGCATCGGATTGGGCTTGGTGTGGCGCTTGATCAGGTTCACCCCGCCGACGACCAGACGGTCGTCAGCGAGAACCTTCAGCACCTTGCCACGCTTGCCCTTGTCCTTGCCGGCAATGACGATTACTTCGTCGTCACGACGAATCTTTTGCATGACGGCTACTCCTTACAGCACTTCGGGGGCGAGCGAGACGATCTTCATGAACTTCTCGGTACGGAGTTCACGAGTCACTGGCCCAAAGATACGGGTGCCGATCGGCTCCTGCTTGTTGTTCAGCAGGACGGCGGCGTTGCCGTCGAAGCGGATGATGGAACCGTCGGTACGACGCACGCCGTGCTTGGTGCGAACGACCACGGCAGTCATGACCTGGCCCTTCTTCACTTTGCCGCGCGGAATCGCTTCCTTGACGGTGACCTTGATGATGTCGCCGATGCCGGCGTAACGGCGGTGGGAACCGCCGAGCACCTTGATGCACATCACACGACGCGCGCCGCTGTTGTCAGCGACATCGAGCATGGATTGAGTCTGAATCATATAATTTCTCCGACCCCTAGTCCTTAGACTTCCACCGCGCGTTCAACGATATCAACCAGGGTCCAGGCCTTGGTCTTGGCCAGCGGACGGGTTTCGCGAATGGTGACCAGGTCACCAATGCGGCACTGATTGGATTCGTCGTGTGCGTGCAGTTTGGTCGAACGCTTGACGTATTTGCCGTAGATCGGGTGCTTGACGCGACGCTCGATCAGTACGGTGACGGTCTTGTCCATTTTGTCGCTGACGACGCGGCCGGTCAGCGTACGGACGGTTTTCTGAGCTTCAGCCATGATCACTTACCTGCTTGCTGATTGAGCACAGTTTTAACGCGAGCGATGTCGCGCTTAACCTGCGAGAGCAGGTGAGACTGCCCCAACTGGCCAGTTGCTTTCTGCATGCGCAGATTGAACTGGTCGCGCAGCAGGCCGAGCAGTTGCTCGTTCAGCTGCTCAACGGATTTTTCACGAAGTTCATTCGCTTTCATCACATCACCGTCCGCTTAACAAAGGAGGTGGCGAGGGGCAGCTTTGCAGCAGCCAGGGCGAAAGCCTCACGCGCCAGCTCTTCGGAAACACCCTCGATCTCGTACAGGACCTTGCCCGGCTGGATCTGGGCTACCCAGTACTCGACCCCACCCTTACCTTTACCCATACGAACTTCGAGGGGCTTCTTGGTGACAGGCTTGTCAGGGAATACGCGGATCCAGATCTTGCCGCCACGCTTCACGTGACGGGTCAGCGCACGACGCGCGGACTCGATCTGACGAGCAGTAAGGCGGCCACGGCTAGTGGCCTTCAGTGCGTACTCACCGAAGCTGACCTTACTACCACGATGAGCCAGACCACGGTTGTGGCCGGTCATTTGTTTGCGGAACTTCGTACGCTTGGGTTGCAGCATTTGCGTACTCCTTACCTAGCAGCTTTTTTACGAGGAGCGGGTGCTACCGGCTTCAGCTCTTCCTGGCGGCCACCGATGACCTCGCCCTTGAAGATCCAAACCTTGACACCGATCACACCGTAAGTGGTGTGCGCTTCGTAGGTGGCATAGTCGATATCGGCGCGCAGGGTGTGCAGGGGCACACGACCTTCGCGATACCATTCGGTACGGGCGATTTCAGCCCCACCCAGACGACCGCTGACCTGAATCTTGATGCCCTTGGCACCAATGCGCATGGCGTTCTGTACGGCGCGCTTCATGGCGCGACGGAACATTACGCGACGCTCCAGCTGCTGGGCTACGCTCTGCGCAACCAGCATGGCATCGAGTTCCGGCTTGCGGATTTCCTCGATGTTGATGTGCACGGGCACACCCATTTGCTTGGTCAGGTCCTGGCGCAGTTTCTCAACATCTTCACCTTTCTTGCCGATCACGATGCCGGGACGAGCGGTGTGGATGGTGATGCGTGCGGTTTGAGCCGGACGATGAATATCGATACGGCTTACGGACGCGCTTTTTAGTTTGTCTTGGAGGTACTCACGCACCTTCAGGTCGGCAAACAGGTAATCCGCATAGTTCTTGCGGTCTGCGTACCAAACGGAGGTGTGCTCCTTGACGATACCCAGGCGAATGCCATTGGGATGTACTTTCTGACCCATCTGTCGACTCCGTTACTTGTCCGCAACCTTGACCGTGATATGGCAAGACCGCTTCACGATGCGATCAGCACGGCCTTTGGCACGCGGCATGATGCGCTTGAGCGAACGACCTTCGTTGACGAAGACGGTGGAGACCTTCAGGTCATCCACATCGGCGCCTTCGTTGTGCTCAGCGTTGGCAACGGCCGACTCCAGCACTTTCTTCATGATCTCGGCGGCTTTCTTACTGCTGAAAGCCAGGAGGTTGAGCGCTTCGCCCACCTTCTTCCCGCGGATCTGGTCGGCGACCAAGCGGGCTTTCTGGGCGGAGATACGAGCGCCCGACAGCTTAGCGGCTACTTCCATCTTCCTTACCCCTTAACGCTTGGCTTTCTTGTCCGCAGCATGCCCGCGGTAGGTGCGGGTAGCGGCGAACTCGCCCAGTTTGTGGCCGACCATGTCCTCGTTGACGAGAACCGGTACGTGTTGACGGCCGTTGTGCACGGCGATGGTCAGACCAACCATATGCGGCAGAATCATCGAACGACGCGACCAGGTCTTGATCGGCTTGCGGTCGTTCTTTTCCACCGCGACTTCGACCTTCTTCAACAGGTGAAGATCGATAAACGGACCTTTTTTCAGTGAACGTGGCACTGTGGTATCCCTCTATTTACTTGCGGCGGCGGACGATCATGTTATCGGTACGCTTGTTCGAGCGAGTCTTCTTACCCTTGGTCTGAAGACCCCACGGCGATACCGGATGACGACCAGCAGAGGTACGGCCTTCACCACCACCATGCGGGTGGTCGACCGGGTTCATCGCCACGCCGCGAACGGTCGGGCGAACACCACGCCAGCGCGTAGCACCGGCTTTACCCAGCGAACGCAGGCTGTGCTCGGAGTTCGAGACTTCGCCCAGGGTCGCACGGCACTCAGCCAGGACTTTACGCATTTCACCGGAGCGCAGACGCAGGGTTACGTACGCACCTTCACGCGCGACCAGCTGGGCGGAAGCGCCAGCGGAGCGAGCGATCTGAGCGCCTTTACCCGGCTTCAGCTCGATACCATGAACAGTGCTACCCACCGGGATGTTGCGCAGAGGCATGCTGTTGCCTGCCTTGATCGGCGCACCGATACCGGAGATCAGCTGGTCACCTGCAGCAACGCCCTTGGGGGCGATGATGTAGCGACGCTCGCCGTCTGCATACTTCAGCAGAGCGATGTGTGCAGTGCGGTTCGGATCGTATTCGACGCGCTCAACGATGGCAGGGATGCCATCCTTGTTGCGACGGAAGTCGACCAGACGGTAGTGCTGCTTGTGACCACCACCGATATGACGGGTGGTGATACGACCGTTGTTGTTACGGCCGCCAGACTTGGATTTCTTTTCCAGCAGCGGTGCGTAGGGAGCGCCTTTGTGCAGCTCCTGATTCACCACCTTGACGACAAAGCGACGACCAGCGGAAGTCGGTTTGCACTTAACGATTGCCATGATGCACCCCTTTACTCAGCGCTGGTGGCGAAATCGAGATCTTGGCCCGGCTGGAGAGCGATGTACGCTTTTTTCCAGTCGTTACGCTTGCCCAGACCGCGAGCGGTGCGCTTGGTCTTACCCTTGACGTTCAGGGTAGTGACGCGCTGTACCTTCACGCTGAACAGGCTTTCTACGGCCTTCTTGATTTCCAGCTTGGTTGCATCGGTGGCAACCTTGAAAACGAATTGGCTCTTGCCGTCCGCGAGACCCGTGGCTTTCTCGGAGATGTGCGGACCAAGCAGCACTTTGAATACGCGTTCCTGGTTCATCCCAGCAGCTCCTCGAACTTCTTCACGGCGGACACGGTGACCAGCACCTTGTCGTAGGCGATCAGGCTGACAGGGTCGGAACCTTGGACATCACGTACATCGACGTGCGCCAGGTTGCGCGCAGCGAGGTACAGGTTCTCGTCGACACCATCGGTCACGATCAGCACGTCTTTCAGACCCAGGGTGTCCAGCTTGGCAACCAGGCCCTTGGTTTTCGGTGCATCGACAGCGAAGTCGGCAACGACGACCAGACGGTCCAGACGAACGAGCTCGGCAAGGATGGAGCGCAGTGCTGCGCGGTACATCTTCTTGTTCAGCTTCTGTTCGTGGCTACGCGGTTTAGCGGCGAAAGTGGTGCCGCCCCCACGCCAGATGGGGCTACGGATGGTGCCAGCGCGAGCACGACCGGTGCCCTTCTGACGCCACGGCTTCTTGCCACCACCAGAGACTTCGGAGCGAGTCTTCTGCGCCTTGCTGCCCTGACGGCCGCCAGCCATGTAGGCCACGACTGCCTGGTGCACCAGGGTCTCGTTGAATTCGCCACCAAAGGTACGCTCGGAGACTTCGATAGCCTGAGCGCCGTTCACATTCAATTGCATCTCAGCTTCCCCCTTAACCGCGAGCCTTGGCTGCCGGACGCACGATCACATCACCGCCGGTAGCGCCGGGAACGGCACCCTTGACCAGCAGAAGATTGCGTTCAGCATCGACGCGCACGATCTCCAGGGATTGAACGGTTACCCGCTCCGCACCCAGATGACCGGACATTTTCTTGCCCTTGAACACTCGACCAGGAGTCTGGCACTGGCCGATGGAACCCGGGACGCGGTGGGAAACGGAGTTACCGTGGGTGTTATCCTGACCACGGAAGTTCCAGCGCTTGATGGTGCCCGCGAAGCCCTTACCCTTGGACTCGCCGGTAACGTCTACCATCTGGCCTGCCTGGAACAGATCGACAGTGATCTGGTCACCAGCGGCATACTGCTCTTCGCCCAGACGGAATTCCCACACGCCGCGACCGGCGGCGACATTCGCCTTGGCAAAGTGACCAGCTTGCGCTTTGGTAACGCGAGAAGCACGACGCTCGCCGGCGGTGACTTGCACTGCACGGTAGCCATCGGTTTCTTCAGTCTTGAACTGGGTGACGCGATTCGGCTCGACCTCGATGACCGTAACCGGAATAGAGACACCTTCCTCGGTGAAAATGCGGGTCATGCCGCATTTACGACCGACAACACCAATTGTCATGTTGTAAACCTCTTGAGTGTACGGGGCTTTCACCCGCTATGGCCGCCCATTTCAGAGCGTTACACGACCAATGCCGAAGGCATTAGCCGAGGCTGATCTGTACTTCAACGCCTGCAGCAAGATCGAGCTTCATCAGCGCATCGACGGTTTTATCCGTCGGCTGGACGATGTCCAGTACACGCTTATGTGTACGAATTTCGTACTGATCACGCGCATCTTTGTTGACGTGCGGAGAGATCAGCACGGTGAAACGTTCCTTGCGGGTCGGCAGAGGGATTGGACCACGCACCTGAGCACCAGTACGTTTCGCGGTTTCCACGATTTCCTGGGTTGATTGATCGATCAGGCGATGGTCAAAAGCCTTCAACCGAATCCGGATTTGTTGGTTTTGCATTTGACCTCAGACTCCAATTTACCATTCCCAACGGACGGACTACGCCCGTTAAAAGGAGGCGCAATTGTACGGATGCCCCCACAGGGTGTCAATATTTAACCAACGAACGAAAAAAGGGGCCCCGGAGGGCCCCTTTTCTGATGGCAGGATCAGCGATTACTCGATGATCTTGGCAACCACGCCGGCGCCAACGGTACGGCCGCCTTCGCGGATCGCGAAGCGCAGGCCATCTTCCATGGCGATCGGAGCGATCAGGGTGACAACCATCTTGATGTTGTCGCCCGGCATTACCATCTCTACGCCTTCCGGCAGCTCGCAGTTACCGGTCACGTCAGTGGTACGGAAGTAGAACTGCGGACGGTAGCCCTTGAAGAACGGGGTGTGACGACCACCTTCTTCCTTGGACAGCACGTACACTTCGCACTCGAACTTGGTGTGCGGCTTGATGGTGCCCGGCTTGGCCAGAACCTGGCCACGCTCTACGTCTTCACGCTTGGTGCCACGCAGCAGGATACCAACGTTCTCACCAGCACGACCTTCGTCGAGCAGCTTGCGGAACATTTCAACGCCAGTGCAAGTGGTCTTGGTGGTCGCCTTGATGCCGACGATTTCCACTTCTTCCTGGACCTTGATGATGCCGCGCTCTACACGACCGGTTACCACGGTACCGCGGCCGGAGATCGAGAACACGTCTTCGATCGGCATCAGGAACGGCTGGTCGATGGCACGAACCGGCTCCGGAATGTAGGAGTCCAGGGTCTCTACCAGCTTCTGCACGGCGCTTACGCCGATGCCGTTGTCATCCTTGCCTTCCAGCGCCATCAGCGCGGAACCAATGATGATCGGAGTGTCGTCGCCCGGGAAGTCGTAGGTGTTCAGCAGATCGCGAACTTCCATCTCGACCAGTTCCAGCAGCTCGGCGTCGTCAACCATGTCGGCCTTGTTCAGGAACACGACGATGTAGGGAACGCCTACCTGGCGGGACAGCAGGATGTGCTCGCGGGTCTGCGGCATGGGGCCGTCGGCAGCCGAGCAAACCAGGATCGCGCCGTCCATCTGGGCAGCACCGGTGATCATGTTCTTCACGTAGTCGGCGTGACCGGGGCAGTCAACGTGGGCGTAGTGACGAACAGCGGAATCGTATTCAACGTGCGAGGTGTTGATGGTGATACCGCGGGCCTTTTCTTCCGGCGCGTTGTCGATCTGATCGAAAGCACGAGCGGAACCACCCCAGGTGTCGGAGCAGACCTTGGTCAGTGCAGCGGTCAGAGTGGTCTTGCCATGGTCAACGTGACCGATGGTGCCGACGTTGACGTGCGGTTTGTTACGTTCGAATTTTTCCTTAGCCACGACAGTAAACCTCTTACTTAAAGGGCTGAATCAACCTTGTTTTTTAACCAGCGCTTCGACGATGTTCGACGGAGCTTCGGCGTATTTGGAGAATTCCATGGAGTAGCTCGCGCGACCCTGGGACATGGAACGCACGTCGGTCGCATAACCGAACATCTCACCCAGCGGAACCTCGGCACGAATAACCTTACCGGAAACCGTGTCCTCCATCCCCTGAATCAGACCACGACGACGGTTCAGGTCGCCCATCACGTCACCCATGTAGTCCTCAGGAGTCACCACCTCTACCTTCATGATCGGCTCGAGCACCTTGCCGCCGCCCTTCTGGGCCAGCTGCTTGGTCGCCATGGAAGCAGCGATCTTGAACGCCATCTCGTTGGAGTCGACGTCATGGTAGGAACCATCGAAAACGGTAGCCTTCAGGCCGATGAGCGGATAGCCGGCAACGACGCCGTTCTTCATCTGCTCTTCGATACCCTTCTGGATCGCCGGGATGTATTCCTTCGGAACCACACCGCCCACGACTTCGTTCTCGAACACCAGGCCTTCGGTGATGTTGCCCTTCTCGTCCACGTCCGCGGCCGAGAAACGGATCCAGCAATGACCGAACTGACCGCGACCACCGGACTGGCGAACGAACTTGCCTTCGATCTCCACGTTGTCCTTGGTGATGGTCTCACGGTAGGCAACCTGCGGCTTGCCGATGTTGGCCTCAACGCCGAACTCGCGCTTCATGCGGTCGACGATGATGTCCAGGTGCAGCTCGCCCATGCCGGAGATGATGGTCTGACCGGACTCTTCGTCGGTCTTGACACGGAACGACGGGTCTTCCTGGGCCAGCTTGCCGAGGGCGATACCCATCTTCTCCTGGTCAGCCTTGGTCTTCGGCTCTACAGCGACCGAGATTACCGGCTCGGGGAAGTCCATGCGCTCGAGGATGATCGGCTTCTCGATCGAGCACAGGGTGTCACCGGTGGTGACGTCCTTCATGCCGATCAGGGCAGCGATGTCGCCTGCGCGCACTTCCTTGATCTCTTCACGCTGGTTGGCGTGCATCTGCACCATCCGACCGACGCGCTCTTTCTTGCCTTTCACCGAGTTCAGGACGGAGTCGCCGGAACTCAGGACGCCGGAGTAAACGCGGGCGAAGGTCAGGGTACCGACGAACGGGTCGGTAGCGATCTTGAACGCCAGGGACGAGAACGGTTCGTTGTCGTCGGCATGACGCTCGTCTTCGACGGTCTCGTCGTCCGGGCTGACGCCCTTGATCGCAGGGATCTCGGTCGGAGCCGGGAGGTAGTCGATGACGGCATCGAGAACCAGCGGAACGCCCTTGTTCTTGAACGAGGAACCGCAGACGGCCGGAACGATCTCGCACGCCAGGGTGCGCAGACGCAGGCCTTCCTTGATCTCGGCTTCGGAGAGCTCGCCCTCTTCGAGGTACTTGTTCATCAGCTCTTCGTTGGCTTCGGCCGCAGCCTCGACCATGCTGGAACGCCACTCTTCGGCCAGGTCCTTGAGCTCCGCAGGAATTTCTTCCTCGCGGTAGGTCATGCCCTTGTCGTCATCGTTCCAGTAGATGGCCTTCATCTTGATCAGGTCGACCTGACCAACGAAGTTCTCTTCAGCGCCGATGGCGAGCTGGACCGGAACCGGGGTATGACCCAGGCGCTTCTTGATCTGCTCGACGACGCGCAGGAAGTTCGCGCCCTGGCGGTCCATCTTGTTGACGTAGACGATGCGCGGTACGCCGTACTTGTTGGCCTGACGCCATACGGTTTCCGACTGCGGCTCTACGCCGGAGGTGCCACAGAACACCACGACAGCGCCGTCCAGTACACGCAGGGAACGCTCCACCTCGATGGTGAAGTCTACGTGGCCGGGGGTGTCGATGACGTTTACGCGATAGTTGTCGTACTGACCGCGCGAGCCCTTCCAGAAGGTGGTAACGGCAGCGGAGGTAATGGTGATACCGCGCTCCTGCTCCTGCACCATCCAGTCGGTGGTCGCAGCGCCGTCATGCACTTCGCCCAGCTTGTGGTTGACGCCGGTATAGAACAGAACCCGCTCCGTGGTGGTGGTCTTGCCCGCGTCAACGTGGGCACAGATACCGATATTACGGTAGCGGTTGATGGGTGTAGTACGGGCCACAATAAGGTCCTCGGGGGTTGGGCAGCGCGATTAGAACCGGTAGTGCGAGAAGGCCTTGTTGGCCTCTGCCATACGGTGCACGTCTTCACGCTTCTTGACTGCTGCGCCCTTGCCTTCAGCGGCATCCAGCAGCTCGCCAGCCAGGCGCAGAGCCATGGACTTCTCGCCACGCTTGCGGGCGAAGTCCACCAGCCAACGCATGGCCAGGGCATTACGACGGGACGGACGGACTTCGACCGGAACCTGGTAAGTCGCACCACCTACGCGGCGGGACTTCACTTCGACCAGCGGAGCGATGGCATCGAGAGCTTTTTCGAAGGTTTCCAGGGGATCGGCCTTGCCGCGTTCCTTCACCTTGTCCAGCGCACCGTAAACGATACGCTCGGCAACGGCTTTCTTGCCGCTTTCCATCACGTGGTTCATGAACTTGGCCAGGATCTGGCTTCCGTATTTCGGATCAGCCAGCACTTCACGCTTGGCCGCTACACGACGTCTTGGCATTGATAAGCCCTCAAACGGTCTTCAGGTTAGCCCGGGACCATAACAGTCAAGTTACGCCCGACCTTACTCTTATCGACTCAGATAAATATAAAAACGCTATTACTTCGGACGCTTGGCGCCGTACTTCGAACGACCCTGCTTACGGTCTTTGACACCCGAGGTGTCCAGCGAACCGCGCACGGTGTGGTAACGCACACCCGGAAGGTCCTTTACACGACCGCCACGGATCAGCACTACGCTGTGCTCTTGCAGGTTGTGACCTTCACCACCGATGTACGAGGAAACCTCGAAACCGTTGGTCAGACGTACACGGCATACCTTACGCAGTGCCGAGTTCGGCTTTTTCGGCGTGGTGGTGTATACGCGGGTGCATACGCCACGACGTTGCGGGCAGTTCTGCAGCGCAGGCACGTCGCTCTTGTCGACCATGCGCTTGCGCGGCTTACGCACCAGCTGGTTGATAGTTGCCATCTATAGCTCCACTGATTGTCTTACGACACACAAACGAAATGACAGAGCATGCGCCCTGCCAATTTTCGGGGTACAAAATAGTAAAGAGGTTCTTGTACACCGTCAAGACAAAGCCCCGGCTATCGGGATAGCCGGGGCTTGTCGTTGATGCTTAGTTACCGCTCGAGTTCAGCGCTTCGGTCAGTGCGGCTTCCGCCTCGCTGGCACTCACACGCTGCGGCTTGCCGAGGTCGCGCTGACGCTTGCGCTCGCTGTGGTAAGCCAGACCGGTACCGGCCGGGATCAGGCGACCCACGACCACGTTCTCTTTCAGACCACGCAGGAAGTCGCGCTTGCCGGTGACCGCCGCCTCGGTGAGGACGCGGGTGGTCTCCTGGAACGACGCCGCGGAAATGAACGACTCGGTCGACAGGGAAGCCTTGGTGATACCCAGCAGAACGCGCTCGTACTTGGCCGGGAACTTGTCCTCGGTACCGAGCTGTTCGTTCTCTTCCAGCACCTGGGTGAGTTCCACCTGGTCGCCTTTGATGAAGCTGGAGTCGCCGGACTCGCTGACTTCGACCTTGCGCAGCATCTGACGCAGGATGGTCTCGATGTGCTTGTCGTTGATCTTCACGCCCTGCAGACGGTAGACGTCCTGGATCTCGTTGACGATGTACTTCGCCAGCGAGCTCACGCCCAACAGGCGCAGGATGTCGTGCGGGTTGCTCGGACCGTCGGAGATGACTTCGCCGCGGTTCACCTGTTCGCCTTCGAACACGTTCAGGTGACGCCACTTCGGAATCAGCTCCTCGTACGGATCGCTGCCATCGTTCGGCGTGATGACCAGGCGGCGCTTGCCCTTGGTCTCCTTGCCGAAGGAGATGGTGCCGCTGATTTCCGCCAGGATCGAAGGCTCTTTCGGACGACGAGCCTCGAACAGGTCGGCAACGCGCGGCAGACCACCGGTGATGTCACGGGTCTTCGAGGTTTCCTGCGGGATACGCGCGACAACGTCACCGATGCTCACCTTGGCGCCGTCGGTCAGGTTGACCAGGGCGTTGGCCGGCAGGAAGTACTGCGCCGGTACGTCGGTACCCGGCAGCAGCAGGTCCTTGCCCGCGGCATCGATCAGCTTCACGGCCGGACGGATGTCCTTGCCGGCAGCCGGACGGTCCTTCGGATCCATCACTTCGATGTTGGTCAGGCCGGTCAGTTCGTCGGTCTGACGCTTGACGGTGATGCCCTCTTCCATGCCCACGAAGGCCACGGTACCGTCCACCTCGGTGACGATCGGGTGGGTGTGCGGGTCCCACTTGGCGACGATAGCGCCCGGGTCGACCTTGTCACCTTCCTTGACCGAGATCACCGCACCGTACGGCAGCTTGTAGCGCTCGCGCTCGCGACCGAAGTCGTCGGCAACCGCCAGTTCGCCGGAACGGGAAACCGCGACCAGCGCGCCGTCGGCACGAACCACATGCTTCAGGTTGTGCAGGCGGATGGTGCCGCCGTTCTTCACCTGGACGTTGTCGGCCGCGGAGGTCCGGCTGGCCGCACCACCGATGTGGAAGGTACGCATGGTCAGCTGGGTGCCCGGCTCACCGATGGACTGGGCAGCGATGACACCGACCGCCTCGCCGATGTTGACGCGATGGCCACGGGCCAGGTCGCGGCCGTAGCACATGGCGCAGATGCCATGACGGGTTTCGCAGGTGATCGGGGAACGCACCACCACTTCGTCGACGCTCATCACTTCGAGGAAGTCGACCCACTTCTCGTCGATCAGGGTGCCGGCCGGCACGATGACCTCGTCGCTGCCCGGCTTGAACACGTCGCGCGCGATCACACGGCCGAGCACGCGCTCGCCGAGCGGTTCGACCACGTCGCCGCCTTCGATGTGCGGCGACATCAGCAGGCCGTGCTCGGTACCGCAATCGATCTCGGTCACTACCAGATCCTGGGCCACGTCGACCAGACGACGGGTCAGGTAACCGGAGTTCGCGGTCTTCAGCGCGGTATCCGCCAGACCCTTACGAGCACCGTGGGTGGAGATGAAGTACTGGAGTACGTTCAGGCCTTCCCGGAAGTTCGCGGTGATCGGGGTCTCGATGATCGAGCCGTCCGGCTTGGCCATCAGGCCACGCATACCTGCCAGCTGACGGATCTGGGCCGCGGAGCCCCGCGCACCCGAGTCAGCCATCATGTACATGGAGTTGAAGGACTCCTGGTCGACTTCCTTGCCCTCGCGATCGACGACCTTCTCTTTCGAGAGGTTGGCCATCATCGCCTTGGACACTTCGTCGTTGGCCTTCGACCACAGGTCGATCACCTTGTTGTACTTCTCGCCCTGGGTTACCAGGCCGGAGGCGTACTGGCTCTCGATCTCCTTCACTTCGTCGGTGGCGGCGTTGATGATCCGCGCCTTCTCGTCCGGGATGACGAAGTCGTTGACGCCGATGGACACGCCGGAAATGGTCGAGTAGGCGAAACCGGTGTACATCAGCTGGTCGGCGAAGATGACGGTGTCCTTCAGACCCACCACGCGATAGCAGTGGTTGATCAGCTTGGAGATCGCCTTCTTCTTCATCGACTGGTTGACCACGTCGAACGGCAGGCCGGCCGGAACGACCTGGAACAGCAGCGCGCGACCGACGGTGGTGTCGACGATACGGGTATTGGCGGTCAGTTGGCCGTCTTCACCCTTGATCTTTTCGTTGATGCGCACTTTTACGCGAGCGTGCAGGGACGCCTGGCCGCTGCGGTAGGCGCGGTCGACTTCCTGCAGGTCGGCGAAGGCCATGCCCTCGCCCTTCGCGTTGATCGCTTCACGGGTCATGTAGTACAGACCCATTACCACGTCCTGCGACGGAACGATGATCGGCTCGCCGTTGGCGGGCGACAGGATGTTGTTGGTGGACATCATCAGCGCGCGCGCTTCCAGCTGGGCCTCGAGGGTCAGCGGAACGTGGACGGCCATCTGGTCACCGTCGAAGTCGGCGTTGTACGCGGCGCAGACCAGCGGGTGCAGCTGGATCGCCTTGCCTTCGATGAGGACCGGCTCGAACGCCTGGATGCCCAGACGGTGCAGGGTCGGCGCACGGTTCAGGAGAACCGGATGCTCGCGGATGACTTCGGCGAGAACGTCCCAGACCTCGGGCAGCTCGCGCTCGACCATTTTCTTGGCGGCCTTGATGGTGGTGGCCATACCACGACCTTCCAGCTTGCCGAAAATGAACGGCTTGAACAGCTCCAGGGCCATCTTCTTCGGCAGACCGCACTGGTGCAGGCGCAGGGTCGGGCCCACGGTGATCACGGAACGACCGGAGTAGTCCACGCGCTTGCCGAGCAGGTTCTGACGGAAGCGACCTTGCTTGCCCTTGATCATGTCGGCCAGCGACTTCAGCGGACGCTTGTTCGAGCCGGTGATGGCGCGACCGCGACGGCCGTTGTCGAGCAGGGCGTCGACGGCTTCCTGCAGCATGCGCTTTTCGTTGCGCACGATGATGTCCGGAGCAGCCAGGTCGAGCAGGCGCTTCAGACGGTTGTTACGGTTGATCACCCGACGATACAGGTCGTTCAGGTCGGAAGTCGCGAAGCGACCGCCATCCAGCGGAACCAGCGGACGCAGGTCCGGCGGCAGCACCGGCAGGACGGTCAGGACCATCCACTCAGGCTTGTTGCCGGAGCCCTGGAAGGCTTCCATCAGCTTCAGGCGCTTGGACAGCTTCTTGATCTTGGTTTCCGAGTTGGTCTGCGGAATCTCTTCGCGCAGGCGGCCGATCTCGTGCTCCAGGTCGATGGCGTTGAGCAGTTCGTGAACGGCTTCGGCGCCCATGCGAGCATCGAAATCGTCACCGAACTCTTCGAGGGCCTCGAAGTATTGCTCGTCGTTCAGCAGCTGGCCCTTTTCCAGGGTGGTCATGCCCGGATCGATCACCACGTAGCTCTCGAAATAGAGCACGCGCTCGATATCGCGCAGGGTCATGTCCAGCAGCAGGCCGATACGGGACGGCAGCGACTTCAGGAACCAGATGTGGGCAACCGGCGAAGCCAGCTCGATGTGGCCCATGCGCTCGCGGCGCACCTTGGCCAGGGCGACTTCCACGCCGCACTTCTCGCAGATCACACCGCGGTGCTTGAGGCGCTTGTACTTGCCGCACAGGCACTCGTAATCCTTCACCGGGCCGAAGATCTTGGCGCAGAACAGGCCGTCGCGCTCCGGCTTGAAGGTACGGTAGTTGATGGTTTCCGGCTTTTTAACTTCGCCGAAAGACCAGGAACGAATCATCTCGGGCGAAGCCAGGCCAATACGGATGGCATCGAACTCTTCGATTTGACCCTGGTTTTTCAACAGATTAAGCAAGTCTTTCAAGGCCTTTCCTCCTCACGGACCCGGTGCGACCGGCCTTGACCAGCCGCACCGTCTAGCGTCACGTGTTATTCGGTTTCCAGTTCGATGTCGATGCCGAGCGAACGGATCTCTTTGATCAGAACGTTGAAGGACTCGGGCATGCCCGCCTCCATGCGGTGATCGCCGTCCACGATGTTCTTGTACATCTTGGTCCGGCCGTTCACGTCGTCCGACTTGACCGTCAGCATTTCCTGCAGGGTGTACGCCGCGCCATAGGCTTCCAGCGCCCACACCTCCATCTCACCGAAGCGCTGACCACCGAACTGTGCCTTACCACCCAGCGGCTGCTGGGTAACCAGGCTGTACGAGCCGGTGGAACGGGCGTGCATCTTGTCGTCCACCAGGTGGTTCAGCTTGAGCATGTACATGTAGCCGACGGTGGTCGGACGCTCGAACTGGTTGCCGGTACGGCCGTCGAACAGACGCATCTGGCCGCTTTCCGGCAGGTCGGCCAGCTTCAGCATGGCCTTGATCTCGCGTTCCTTGGCGCCATCGAACACCGGGGTCGCCATCGGTACGCCACCGCGCAGGTTCTTGGCCAGCGCGAGGATCTCGTTGTCGCCCAGCTCGTCGAGGTTTTCCTCGCGACCGCCGATCTCGTTGTAGATCTCGTGCAGGAACTTACGCAGTTCGGCGACCTTGCGCTGCTCTTCGAGCATGCGGTTGATCTTCTCGCCCAGCCCCTTGGCCGCGAGGCCCAGGTGGGTTTCGAGGATCTGACCGACGTTCATACGCGACGGTACGCCCAGCGGGTTGAGGACGATGTCGACCGGGGTGCCGTTGGCATCGTGCGGCATGTCTTCCACCGGCATGATCACCGAGACCACACCCTTGTTACCGTGACGGCCGGCCATCTTGTCGCCCGGCTGGATGCGACGCTTGATCGCCAGGTAGACCTTGACGATCTTCAGCACGCCCGGAGCCAGGTCGTCGCCCTGCTGCAGCTTGCGCTTCTTGTCCTCGAACTTGTCGTCCAGGAGCTGGCGACGATCGCTGATGTAGGCCTGGGCCTTCTCCAGCTGTTCGTTCAGGGCGTCGTCGGCCATGCGCAGCTTGAACCACTGGCCGCGCTCGAGACCGTCGAGGTAATCGTCGGTGATCTCCGTGCCCTTCTTCAGCGCCGGGCCACCTTCAGCCTTGGCACCGACCAGGGCGGCACGCAGACGCTCGAAGGTCGCGCCTTCGACGATGCGGAACTCTTCGTTCAGGTCCTTGCGGATCTGGTCGAGTTGCATCTTCTCGATGGACAGCGCGCGGGAATCGCGCTCGACGCCGTCGCGGGTGAAGACCTGAACGTCGATGACGGTACCCTTGGTGCCGGTCGGCACACGCAGGGAGGTGTCCTTCACGTCGGACGCCTTCTCACCGAAGATCGCGCGCAGCAGCTTCTCTTCCGGAGTCAGCTGGGTCTCGCCTTTCGGAGTGACCTTGCCGACCAGGATGTCGCCGGCCTGCACTTCGGCGCCGACGTAGACGATACCGGCTTCGTCCAGCTTGTTCAGCGCGGCCTCGCCCACGTTCGGGATGTCCGCGGTGATTTCCTCTGGGCCGAGCTTGGTGTCACGAGCGACGCAGGTCAGTTCCTGGATGTGGATCGTGGTGAAACGATCTTCCTGGACCACGCGCTCGGACAGGCAGATGGAGTCTTCGAAGTTGAAGCCGTTCCAGGGCATGAACGCTACGCGCATGTTCTGGCCCAGGGCCAGTTCGCCCATGTCGGTGGACGGACCGTCGGCCAGGATGTCGCCGCGCGCGACCACGTCACCCTTGCTCACCAGCGGACGCTGGTTGATGCAGGTGTTCTGGTTGGAACGGGTGTACTTGGTCAGGTTGTAGATGTCGACACCCGCTTCGCCGGTCTCGACTTCGTCATCCGCCACGCGAACCACGACACGGCTGGCATCGACCGAGTCGATCACACCGCCACGGCGAGCCACGACGCAGACGCCGGAGTCGCGCGCCACGTTGCGCTCCATGCCGGTACCCACCAGCGGCTTGTCGGCACGCAGGGTCGGCACGGCCTGACGCTGCATGTTCGAGCCCATGAGTGCGCGGTTGGCGTCATCGTGCTCGAGGAACGGAATCAGCGAGGCAGCGACGGAAACGACCTGCTTCGGCGAAACATCCATCAGGGTCACGTCTTCCGGCGCCTTCACGGTGAATTCGTTCAGGTGACGCACGGCCACCAGCTCGTCCACCAGTTGACCCTTCTCGTTGAGGGTCGCCGAAGCCTGGGCGATGACGTGGTCGGCTTCTTCGATCGCCGACAGGAACACGATCTCGTCGGTTACCAGGCTGTCCTTGACCACGCGGTACGGGCTCTCGAGGAAGCCGTACTTGTTGGTGCGGGCGTAGGTCGCCAGGGAGTTGATCAGACCGATGTTCGGACCTTCAGGGGTTTCGATCGGGCACACGCGGCCGTAGTGGGTCGGGTGTACGTCACGAACCTCGAAGCCCGCACGCTCACGGGTCAGACCGCCCGGGCCGAGCGCGGAGACGCGGCGCTTGTGGGTGATCTCGGAAAGCGGGTTGTTCTGGTCCATGAACTGCGACAGCTGGCTCGAACCGAAGAACTCCTTGATCGCGGCAGCCACCGGCTTGGCGTTGATCAGGTCCTGCGGCATCAGGCCTTCGCTTTCGGCCATGGACAGGCGTTCCTTGACCGCGCGCTCGACACGCACCAGGCCCACGCGGAACTGGTTCTCGGCCATTTCGCCGACGCAACGGACGCGACGGTTGCCCAGGTGGTCGATGTCATCGACGATGCCCTTGCCGTTACGGATGTCGACGAGGGTCTTGAGCACATCGATGATGTCTTCCTTGCTCAGGACGCCCGGACCTTCGATCTCGGTACGACCGATACGGCGGTTGAACTTCATCCGGCCTACGGCCGACAGGTCGTAACGCTCGGCGCTGAAGAACAGATTGCCGAACAGGGTCTCGGCAGCTTCCTTGGTCGGCGGCTCGCCCGGACGCATCATCCGGTAGATCTCGACCAGGGCTTCCAGCTGGTTGCTGGTGTTGTCGATCTTCAGGGTGTCGGAGATGAACGGACCGCAGTCGATGTCGTTGGTGTACAGGGTCTCGATGCGCACGACCTGGGCCTTGGCCACCTTGGCCAGGAGGTCGAGGGTCAGCTCGGTGTTGCACTCGGCGATGATCTCGCCGGTAGCCGGATGCACGATCGCCTTGGCGATGGTACGGCCGATCAGGTAGTCGAACGGCACTTCCAGCTGGCTCACGCCAGCCTTTTCCAGCTGGTTGATGTGGCGGGCAGTGATACGACGCCCCTGCTCCACGATCACCTTGCCGCTGCCATCCTTGATGTCGATGCTCGCGACTTCACCGCGCAGGCGCTGCGGGACCAGTTCCAGGTTCAGGGTCTCGCCCTTGATGTGGAAGACGTTGGTCGCGTAGAAGGCGTTGAGGATCTCTTCCGTGCTGTAGCCGAGCGCGCGCAGCAGTACCGAGGCCGGCAGCTTGCGGCGACGGTCGATACGGACGAACACGCAGTCCTTCGGATCGAACTCGAAGTCCAGCCAGGAACCGCGGTAAGGAATGATCCGCGCGGAGTACAGCAGCTTGCCGGAGCTGTGGGTCTTGCCACGGTCGTGGTCGAAGAACACGCCCGGGGAACGGTGCAGCTGGGAGACGATGACACGCTCGGTACCGTTGATGATGAAGGTACCGTTCTCGGTCATCAGGGGGATTTCCCCCATGTAGACTTCTTGTTCCTTGATGTCCTTGATCGCCTTGTTCGACGATTCGCGGTCGAAGATGATCAGGCGAACTTTCACGCGCAGCGGTACGGCGAAGGTCACGCCGCGCAGCACGCACTCCTTGACATCGAATGCCGGCTCACCCAGACGGTAGCCGACGTATTCCAGGGCAGCATTGCCGGAATAGCTGATAATCGGGAAAACGGACTTGAAGGCCGCGTGCAGACCGATATCGCGGAACTGCTCCTTGGTTGCGCCAGCCTGCAGGAATTCGCGATAGGAATCCAGCTGGATGGCCAGCAAATACGGCACATCCATGACGTCCGGCAACTTGCTAAAGTCCTTGCGGATACGTTTTTTCTCAGTGTATGAGTAAGCCATCAGCGTTCCCCAGCTTGGTCACCTGCTTGTTTGGCGTCTCCGACGGGAGCAGCCGGAAAATCTTGCAGACCCCTTGGCCTGCATTGCCCACTCGGGGCACTTTCACGTCTTGGGTGGAACGCCCGAGGCGAGTCCACCCAGAACGGAAAAAGGCCGGTGGCAAAAGCCACCAGCCATCAGCCTTTCGCTTGACGCTCGGGCTGTAGACGCAAGGTCGTCGCTTACTTGAGCTCGACTTTGGCGCCTGCTTCTTCCAGGGCTTTCTTGGCGGCTTCGGCTTCTTCTTTCGAAGCGCCTTCCTTCACCACGCCCGGAGCGCCGTCTACGACGGCCTTGGCTTCTTTCAGACCCAGACCGGTCAGTTCGCGAACGACCTTGATCACGTTCACTTTCTTGTCGCCAGCTTCGGCCAGGACGATGGTGAACTCGGTCTGCTCTTCGGCAGCGGCAGCAGCCGGGCCAGCAGCGGCAACGGTAGCGGCAGCAGCGGTAACGCCGAACTTCTCTTCCATCGCCTTGATCAGTTCGACCACTTGCATGACGGACATTTCGGATACGGCGTTGATGATGTCTTCGTTGGTCAGAGCCATGACTCTAATTCCTGTATTGGGGGACGGCCTGCGGCCATCGTATTAAACAAATAAGATTGAAAGCGCTTGCGAGCCGACTTAGGCGGCAGCAGCTTCTTTCTGGTCGCGAATGGCCGCCAGAGTACGAGCCAGCTTGCTGGTAGCGCCCTGAATCACGCTCATCAGCTGCGATACGGCTTCGTCGTAGGTCGGCAGGCTTGCCAGTACGTCGATCTGATTGGCTGCGAGGAACTGACCCTCGAAGGCAGCCGCCTTGATCTCGAACTTGTCCTGACCCTTGGCGAACTCACGGAAGATACGAGCGGCAGCGCCCGGATGTTCGTTGGAGAAAGCGATCAGGGTCGGGCCTTTGAACACGTCGTTGAGCACGTCGAACTGGGTGCCTTCAACGGCGCGCTTGAGCAGGGTGTTACGTACGACTTTCACGTACACACCAGCTTCGCGGGCCTCTTTACGGAGTCCGGTCATGGCGCCTACGGTCACGCCACGGGCATCGGCCACGACAGCGGACAGGGCAGCTTTGGCAGCCTCGTTGACTTCAGCGACGATGGCCTTCTTGTCTTCGAGTTTAATTGCCACGGGTTTACTCCTGGATGTTACCGTTTCGTCCAGCCGGGGCCGGACGTCGTTTTGGTGTCTGATTCGGTAACCGAATCGGGAGCACCATCTGCGTAGGCTTGTGGTTTAAGGCTTGCGCCACCTACGGTCTTGGATAGCCCCCGCCAGGCAGGGACCCCAATACCTGTGCAGCGGGCAGAACCCGCTGCACGATTTCACTTAGGCTTCCAGGGAAGCCAGGTCGATCTGCAGGCCCGGACCCATGGTGGTGCTCAGGGTCACGCGCTTGACGTACACGCCTTTCGACGAGGACGGCTTCAGGCGCTTCAGGTCGGCCAGCAGCGCTTCGACGTTCTGCTGCAGCTTGGCCGGCTCGAAATCGACCTTACCGACGGAGCTGTGGATGATGCCGTTCTTGTCGGTACGGAAACGTACCTGACCAGCCTTGGCATTCTTCACGGCGGTAGCGACGTCCGGAGTCACGGTGCCGACTTTCGGGTTCGGCATCAGACCACGCGGGCCGAGGATCTGGCCCAGCTGGCCGACGACACGCATGGCATCCGGGGAAGCGATGACGACGTCGTAGTTCAGGTCGCCGCCTTTCATTTCGGCAGCCAGTTCGTCCATGCCCACCTTGTCGGCGCCGGCAGCCAGAGCGGCTTCGGCAGCCGGACCCTGGGTGAAGACGGCAACGCGGACGCTCTTGCCGGTGCCGTTCGGCAGGACGGTGGCGCCACGAACGACCTGGTCGGATTTACGCGGATCGACGCCGAGGTTCACGGCAACGTCCACGGACTCCTTGAACTTGATGGTGGACAGCTCGGCCAGCAGCTTGGCGGCCTCTTCGAAGCTGTACTGCTTGCCGGCAACTACTTTCTCGGCAATCGCCTTCTGGCGCTTGGTCAGCTTAGCCATTACACACCCTCCACGTTCAGGCCCATGCTGCGCGCGGAGCCAGCGATGGTACGTACAGCAGCGTCCAGATCAGCAGCGGTCAGGTCAGCCTGCTTGGTCTTGGCGATCTCTTCCAGCTGGGCACGGGTAACGGTGCCGACTTTCTGGGAGTTCGGACGAGCGGAGCCGCTGGTGATGCCAGCTGCTTTTTTCAGCAGGACGGCAGCCGGGGTGCTCTTGGTTTCGAAGGTGAAGCTACGGTCGCTGTAAACGGTGATGATCACAGGAGTCGGCAGGCCCGGCTCTTGGCCTTGGGTCTTGGCGTTGAACGCCTTGCAGAATTCCATGATGTTCACGCCGTGCTGACCCAGGGCAGGGCCGACCGGCGGCGACGGATTGGCCTGACCGGCCTTTACTTGCAGCTTGATATAAGCCTGGATTTTCTTAGCCATTTGCTACTCCAAATTCGGGTACAAGCGCCTGAAGGCTCCCCGGTTGCTTTCGCGTTTATCCCAGTGACGACAAAACCCCGCAGCCTTGGGCTGCGGGGTGAGGGATGCGTTTTCAGCTAGACCTTTTCGACCTGACTGAACTCCAGCTCCACCGGGGTAGAGCGGCCAAAGATGAGCACGGCCACTTGGATCCGGCTCTTCTCGTAGTTAACTTCTTCGACGACACCATTGAAGTCGGCGAAAGGACCATCGATGACACGAACGGTCTCGCCCGGCTCGAACAGGGTCTTCGGCTTGGGCTTGTCGCCGCTATCGGCCACGCGACGCAGGATTGCATCAGCCTCACGATCGGTGATCGGAGCCGGCTTGTCGGCAGTCCCGCCGATGAAGCCCATGACACGCGGGGTATCCTTCACCAGGTGCCAGGTACCTTCGTTCATTTCCATCTGAACCAGCACATAGCCAGGGAAGAATTTGCGCTCGCTCTTGCGCTTCTGGCCGTTCCGCATCTCCACCACTTCTTCGGTGGGAACCAGAATCTCGCCGAACTCTTCTTCCATGCCAGCAAGCTTGACACGCTCGATCAGCGAGCGCATGACATGCTTCTCGTAGCCCGAGTATGCATGCACAACGTACCAACGCTTAGCCACGGCGCACCCTTAACCTACAATCATGGAAACCAACCAACCCAGCAGGGAATCGAGCCCCCACAGCAGCAGCGCCATTACCAGCACTACCGCGACCACGATCAGCGTGGTCTGAGTTGTTTCTTGACGACTCGGCCATACGACCTTGCGAATCTCGACGCGCGCTTCCTTAGCAAGACTAAAGAAGGCCTGCCCCTTGGCCGTTTGCAGAGCCAGGAAAGCAGCGATCACCGCCAGAACGAGAATACCGAGAACGCGATACAGGATTGGTTGAGCCGAAAAGTACTGATTGCCCACAACGGCAACCACAACCAGAACGGCAACCAAGAGCCATTTCAAGAGATCAAAACGTGATTCTTTGGCTTCTGCCTTGGCATTCATCTGTTAGGAATCTCGTGAAGAAAAGCCAGATTTACTTGGGAAATCTGGCAGGCCAGGAGGGAATCGAACCCCCAACCTGCGGTTTTGGAGACCGCCGCTCTGCCAATTGAGCTACTGGCCTGAAGCAAAATCAGGCCGACCATTATGCCGGCCTGAGAGGGGAAGATCAACCGATATTATTCGATGATCTTGGCAACCACGCCGGCGCCAACGGTACGACCGCCTTCGCGGATCGCGAAGCGCAGGCCATCTTCCATGGCGATCGGAGCGATCAAGGTGACAACCATCTTGATGTTGTCGCCCGGCATTACCATCTCTACGCCTTCCGGCAGCTCGCAGTTACCGGTCACGTCAGTGGTACGGAAGTAGAACTGCGGACGGTAGCCCTTGAAGAACGGGGTGTGACGACCACCTTCTTCCTTGGACAGCACGTACACTTCGCACTCGAACTTGGTGTGCGGCTTGATGGTGCCCGGCTTGGCCAGAACCTGGCCACGCTCTACGTCTTCACGCTTGGTGCCACGCAGCAGGATACCAACGTTCTCACCAGCACGACCTTCGTCGAGCAGCTTGCGGAACATTTCAACGCCAGTGCAAGTGGTCTTGGTGGTCGCCTTGATGCCGACGATTTCCACTTCTTCCTGGACCTTGATGATGCCGCGCTCTACACGACCGGTTACCACGGTACCGCGGCCGGAGATCGAGAACACGTCTTCGATCGGCATCAGGAACGGCTGGTCGATGGCACGAACCGGCTCCGGAATGTAGGAGTCCAGGGTCTCTACCAGCTTCTGCACGGCGCTTACGCCGATGCCGTTGTCATCCTTGCCTTCCAGCGCCATCAGCGCGGAACCAATGATGATCGGAGTGTCGTCGCCCGGGAAGTCGTAGGTGTTCAGCAGATCGCGAACTTCCATCTCGACCAGTTCCAGCAGCTCGGCGTCGTCAACCATGTCGGCCTTGTTCAGGAACACGACGATGTAGGGAACGCCTACCTGGCGGGACAGCAGGATGTGCTCGCGGGTCTGCGGCATGGGGCCGTCGGCAGCCGAGCAAACCAGGATCGCGCCGTCCATCTGGGCAGCACCGGTGATCATGTTCTTCACGTAGTCGGCGTGACCGGGGCAGTCAACGTGGGCGTAGTGACGAACAGCGGAATCGTATTCAACGTGCGAGGTGTTGATGGTGATACCGCGGGCCTTTTCTTCCGGCGCGTTGTCGATCTGATCGAAAGCACGAGCGGAACCACCCCAGGTGTCGGAGCAGACCTTGGTCAGTGCAGCGGTCAGAGTGGTCTTGCCATGGTCAACGTGACCGATGGTGCCGACGTTGACGTGCGGCTTGTTCCGTTCAAATTTTTCTTTAGCCATGGAGACCATCCCCTTCAAGGAATTGAGCGGATCACGCTACCATTAGAACAAGGGCAGATATTTTCATATCTGCCCCTGGATAAATGGAGCTCATGAGCGGATTTGAACCGCTGACCTCACCCTTACCAAGGGTGTGCTCTACCAACTGAGCTACATGAGCGAAACACAAGCAACTTGACTGGAGCGGGTAGCGGGAATCGAACCCGCATCATCAGCTTGGAAGGCTGAGGTTCTACCACTGAACTATACCCGCGGAGCCCGAAGCTCACGCTTTTAAACTGGTGGAGGGAGAAGGATTCGAACCTTCGAAGTCTATGACGTCAGATTTACAGTCTGATCCCTTTGGCCACTCGGGAATCCCTCCAAACTGGTGGGCGGCATTCTCTACGTCTGCCACCTTGCTGTCAAGAGTTTTCTCTTAAAAAACCTGAACTTAGGTTTCAACAGCAACTTCATGGTAGGAGTCTTTCAGCCTTCCCCCTGCGAAGCGGGCGCCATTCTATGCAAACCATCAGGGGGATGCAACACCTTTGCACGACATTATTTGATGCTGCAATCCCTTGAAGTCCCGAGCCAGCTCCTGGAGCAGTTGCTCATCCACCAGACGCCGGCTGCCGGGTGCCACCCTTACCCAGAAATCACGCTGCCCGCGGGGCAATTCCTTCAGCTCCGCCTCGTAACCTGCCGTCTTGAGACGGGCCTGCGCACTTTCAGCCGAATCCCGCGCGGAAAACATCCCCAAAGAAATGCCATTGGCCAGCACTCCCTCGCCAATCAGGTAGCTGTCGATATTGCGCGCCTGAAGCTCCTTCAACTGACGAAGCGCAGCCTCCCGCGAGGCTAGCGGAGGAAGATAGACCCAGTAATCGACGCTCATCTCCCCACGGGCCTCGACCTCCGCCTCGATATCCAGGCCCAGCAGGCGCTGCTGCAACCTTCGGGCATCCACCTCCTCACCGCCTCCGCCAAGATAGAGACAGGCCGACTCGGATGCGATCGACTCTTCGGCAGCCGGAGGCACACTCGGCGCCGGCACCTGCGACCCCGAGCGCGCCCTGGAAGCAAGGTTGCTCTCGGCCAACAGCAGAATGTTCTTCTGCCCATCCTTATAAAGTTCCAGCGGTGCGATTTCCTTGGCCCGTAGCGGGGATTGCTGCTGGTGCCAGACGTAGTAGAAGACGTTCAGGGCAAGGAGAAACAGGAAGAACCAGCGCATAGATCCTCTCACTCAATCGGGCAAGCCAGTGCCAGCCCTACGAAAACCAGGTCCGGCATGATCCGGGCGCCAGCCAGTTCGTCGCGAACCAGTTCGGCATCCCCACCCGTCAGGAATATTTCACAATCCGGACCGAGCAGCTCGCACGCCATGGCGTACTGCTCACGAACGAACCCCCTGAGCATGAGCAGACAACCCCGCTCAACCGCCTCGGCCGTGGCCTGCCCTGGCTGAAGACTGGCAAGCGCCCGCCGGGCCTCTGCATCGTCGTAGCGGATACGTCGGGTATGGGTGCGCAACTGGCTTCTCATCAGGGTCATGCCCGGGCATATGTAGCCCCCCAGATGCACACCATCTGCCGCGACCAGATCAGAGGTGACCGCAGTCCCCAGATCGATGACCAGGCAGGCCTTCTTAGCCAGGTGATGAGCCGCGACGAGGGCCAGCCAGCGGTCGAGCCCCAAGCGCTGGTAATCGAGATAGCCGTTGCGCACACCCGCCAACTGCTTGCCGGATGATGCAACCAGCGCCGAAACCGGGAACAGCTGCTCCAACCGTGCGACCAGTTGCGAGGTTTCCTGCTCGCTGCGAACGCTCACCAGGCGACAGGCTCGCACTGGCAACGCTTGCTGCGACGTTAACTGTTCGACCAGGGCATCATCGGACTCCGCAAGGCCACCGGCGACAGACCGTGACGCGCCCTCGATGACCCGCCACTTGATCAGCGAGTTTCCACAGTCGAGCTCAAGAATCATTGACGCAACCTCAAACTAAGCTCCCCTCCACTGAACCCCTGCTCCACGCCATCCACCTCGAGACGCAGCGCTCCTCGGCTATCGACACCCAGCACACGACCCTCGATGGAACTCAGAGCAGTCGAGAGAATGACCTGGGCACCCTGCCAGAGATTGCAGGACTCCCACTCCTCGCGACTTGCAGCAAAGCCTTCGCGCGAATGCCTATCGAGATAATCGGCCAACTGCCGATTGAGAGCAGAAAGCAGCCGCGAACGATCCACCAGTTCCCCCAGCGCTTCGCGCAGGGAGGTCCAAGGCTGGCCGATATCAGTGGCGGTCTTCATGTTGACGTTGATCCCTATGCCGATAACGACATGACACAGATCCGCGGGGTCGCCACTCAGCTCCAGGAGAATTCCGGCGATCTTCTTGCCTCCCTGCAGAAGGTCGTTCGGCCACTTCAACCCGGCGTCCCGGACGCCCAAAGACTCCAGGGCCCGGAGCACCGCGAGACCGACAACCAGGCTCAACCCTTCGAGCTCCCGAGCGCCCCCCCTGACAGTAATGGCCAGAGAATAATAGAGGTTCTCTCCATAGGGACTGACCCAGGCTCGGCCGCGACGTCCACGCCCGGCAGTCTGCTGCTCGGCGACGATAACGAAAGGCGTCGAGGCTCCAGCCGCGAGCCTGCGCATGGCCTCGCTATTGGTCGAATCGACGGTGGGCATGATCTCGACCGGCCAGAGGCTGTCGATCTTCCGCGGATCCAGGAGACTGAGGGGACTCGCCAGGCGGTAACCCCGGCCACGCACCTTGTGGAACTGCAGGCCATGTTCAGCCTCCAGGTGCTGCAAGCGTTTCCAGACTGCACTGCGACTGATGCCCAGTACTGCCCCCAACTCCTCACCGGAGTGGAATCGCCCGTCTTGAAGTAGTTTCAGCAAGGTCTGCATAGACGCCCCACACTAGCCAGGCACGCATCATATAGAGGCACTTGCGCTTTGCCTACGAAAAGCCCTGCCGTATAGCTGCCTTTTCCCCGGATTTTCGCAGACTTTTCCGCGCGCAAAAGCAAAACCCCCGGTCATCGCTGACCAGGGGTTTTGGGATAGGAGCTTGACGATGACCTACT
>OKWI01000068.1_pt1 | contig 86110 bp, 76 predicted proteins | sample 1607141 | NCBI WGS metagenome assembly OKWI01 (sample SAMN07501048, study PRJEB24779) | human gut metagenome | reverse complement strand
ATGGCTGGGGTACTAGGATTCGAACCTAGGGATGCCGAGATCAAAACCCGGTGCCTTACCGCTTGGCGATACCCCAACGACTATTTGACTGCAAGCTGATAAATGGTGCGGGACGAGGGACTTGAACCCACACACCTCTCGGCGCCAGAACCTAAATCTGGTGCGTCTACCAATTTCGCCAGTCCCGCAAATTTGGTGGCTACAGCGAGATTCGAACTTGCGACCCCAACATTATGAGTGTTGTGCTCTAACCAACTGAGCTATGTAGCCATCATTTGCTTTACCTTATCGGCTTTGCGGGGCGTATTATCCTGATTTGACCTATTCTCGTCAATCATTTTTTTGCAAAAAACAGATTTTTTGATTTAGTTGATTATAAATAAAACGCTTTTGCTATTTTTTGTTCACATCAAGAACGGAGATCATTCCCACAAAATGCTTCCAATGCAAAGAGCTAAATTGCCCTGGAATGTACCAATTAGAAATGGTTCCATCAAGATATAAGGCATCCTGACAACCAATTTTAAGCAAACCTTGACTCAAGGTATAAAGATTTGGCTCACCTTTTATCGTCATCAAAAATAACAATTCATTTTGCTTCGTCAAACACACTGCATTACGCTTATGATAGCTTTCTAGGCTTGCTCTAAATTGCGGATTTATTTTACCATGAATAATCAACATCGGGCCTGATTGCAACGCAAAATCCGGCTTGAGTTTGCTTTTCTGATAAGCCGCTGTTGTTAAAATGTAGGGCTTATTTTTTACAATGGCAAACACTCCATTGGGTTGTACATGAAAGTTGCCTTTGCCTGATTTTGTATTTAACGCATTGAGCTCTTTTCCATGCTCAATCCATAATCCCGCTGGCGTGTTATTCATGCTATAAATGCCTGCATTCATGATCATTTTCACGTTATAGCTAGGCTCTAAGGCATTTTTGAGACGCGTTAAACTTTGATAATCTTTACCTTCGGCATCTTTCCAATGTAGCTGTACTTCTTCGGGCTTTGCTTGAAAAATTCCGTAAGTAATATTGCCATCATCAAAAGTTCGGTATTCCGCTAGGGCTGGCATACTCATCAGTAACGATGCGCTACTGAAAAGTGCGGTCAAAAATTTAATCGTTTTTTTCATTTAAAGGATGGGTTAAATGCAACGCATTTGAAAAGGCATGCAGCCCTTCTGCATTACCCGATCTCATCATGGATTGCATGGTTTGGGTTGGGGCATGAATAAGTTTATTTGTTAATTTATAACTTAATTCTTGCAGAGTTTTTTCAGCATTCTCACCTTGTTGAATTTGGTGTAAGGCTTTTTCGAGTAATTCTTGGCGAGTATTCTCCGCCTCATCACGATAATGACGAATCAAATTAGAGAACTGATGAACCTTCAACCACTCAAAGAAATCCGTGCATTCTTGTGTAATGATATCTTGTGCTTGCTCTGATGCTTGCTCACGTTGAGAAAGATTACGTTGGATAATATCTTGCAAATCATCTACGGTGTAATGATACACACTTTCTAATTCCGAGACATTTTCATCAATATCACGAGGCACGGCGATATCAACCATTAAAGTCGGTCTAAATTGGCGTGCTTTCTCCGCAATTTCAGCCATCGCTTTAGTGATTAAAATAGTCGGACTGCCTGTAGAGCTGATGACAATATCCGCTTGATTTAATGGGGTTTGCAATTCATCAAGCGAATACACATCAATCGGTGTATTAGACGCTAGTTTTTCCACCAACTGCTCAGCACGAGATAAAGTGCGGTTAGCAATCATCAATTTTTTTACCCCGTGGCGTAATAAATGACGGCTCACCAATTCAATGGTTTCTCCTGCCCCAACAAGTAAAATTTGTAGTTCACGTAAAGATTCAAAAATCTGACGAGCCAAGCTACAAGCTGCATAAGCTACCGACACAGCGCTTTCACCAATATTGGTTTCAGTACGCACTCGTTTTGCTGTTGCAAAGGTTTTTTGGAACAAGCGAGAAAGCGTACTTGAAAGCGGAATATTCGCCGCTTGATAATAATCTTCACTGATTTGAAAAGCTTGCTTCACCTGTCCTAGAATTTGCGGTTCCCCTAAAATTAATGAATCCAAACCACATGCCACGCGCATTAAATGATTTGCGGCTTGTTGATTTTGATGTGCGTAAATACTTTTATTTAATTCATCGACAGAAAGCTGATGAATGTTAGCAAACCAATTTATACAGTTCGTTTGCCATTGCTTACACTCTTGGGGTGAAATTTGACGATGGTGAAGATAAATCTCTGTACGGTTACAGGTAGAAAGAATAACTGCACTTTCTGCCAAATCTTGTTGGTGAATTTGTTGTAAGGCAAGCTTCCGCTTTTCTTCAGAAAAAGCGACTTTCTCACGAACGGCGACAGAAGCCGTTTTATGATTAATGCCTAAAACAAGAAGGGTCATAAAAACCTAATAAAAACAACCGCACTTTTATGAACATGCGGCTAAGTAGAAAATAAAAAGTTTCGCTATTTTAATGAATTGTTGAGAATTGAGCAAATTTCAAGAGAAAAAACTCAAGCAAATAACTAAAATGAGTTAAAACTTATCTTTTGCTAAACGCCATTGTGTAAATTCGTCTAAATTTTTTGCTTGTAAAAACGGATTAATTTGTTTCTCTAATCCAATTGTTGTCGGCAAACTCGGCTTGCCCTCTGCTCGATGACGTTCCACTAAAACACGTTGATTTTCAACCGCACTTTTATCCGTCAATACAGTTTCCGCAAAAGCTAAATTACCCAGCGTATATTCATGAGCAGGACAAACAATGGTTTCATTCGGTAATTGATTAAAACGCTGCATGGTTTCAAACATTTGAGCAAAATTTCCCGTGAACACGCGACCACAGCCCGCAGAAAATAACGCATCGCCGCAAAATAGATGCCCATCCACCAAATAGCTGACATGCCCTGCCGTATGTCCACCACTTGGTAAAACCTCTATATGATAATGTGCCGTATCAATCACTCCACTATCCACGATATTGGTTGCCCCTTTGTCTGCGCATTCTGTTGGACCGAAAACTGGCACATTGGGATAATATTGCTTAAACGTCTCGACACCTTGCACATGATCATCGTGATTATGGGTTAATAACACCGCCTCTACGCCTAGCTTATTGAATTCTAAATACGGAATTAAACGCGTTATTTCTGGGATATCGATCACAATTACGGGGAAATTTTCTCGTCTATAAAGCCAAATATAGTTATCATTGAGTGCAGAAATAGGAACTAGCATAAATTACCTTATGAAAATAGGATTAACATTGAATTGGAAAGCCAAATGGCACAAACCTCTTCTTTCACCTGAAAGTTGGCAAGCATTACCACAAGGTGAAGCCTATTGTAACGTATTAACACATTATTTTGCCCAATGGACACCAAAAATTTTAGGCTATCAAATTCTGAAAGTCGGTGCCTTAAGTGGAGAAATCGCCTTTGATTTACCTTTACGTCATCAAATTGTATTAGCTGAAAAAACAGCGTATTTTTCTACCGCACTTTTAAATGAAAGTGACAGTTTGATCCAAGCCTCACCATTAGCCTTGCCTTTTATTGAAAAAGAAATGGATGCTTGTTTGTTGGCAAACACCTTAAACTTTGCGCAAGATCCTCACCAAATATTGCGTGAAGCACATCGCGTTTTAAAGGATGACGGCTGGATTTTCATCACGTTATTTAATCCGATGAGTCCATTACTTTTCAAACCGAAGTTAGGTGACTTCAAATTCCGACAATATGCTACTTGGCGAGTCATTGACTGGTTATCGTTATTAAATTTTGATGTGATTGCAGAAGAAAGACTATCTATAAAACAAGAAAAGACCACGCTCTGCTCTCCGCTCACGGTCATCATTGCTCAAAAACGAACCTATCCATTAACACTGAATCCGGAGAAAGCTCGGTCAAAAATGCCGGCGTTTTTAGAGCCGGCAGGTGCATTTAAAGAAATAAGAACAGAATGATTATTCTGTGACTTCTTTGATTACTGCAGAAGATGCGTTATTGATCACTGACTCAACGCCTTTTTCTGCTGCAGCTTGAGAAGAATAATATTGGCTACGGCCAATTTCTTGGTGGTTAGCTGCTTTTAATACGAAATAAGGTTTATCATTTTTTGCTACGCGATATTCAAAGTTTTTCGCATCCACGCCATTTTTTTGCACTGAAGCAATACCGTTTTCAGCTGATGCTTTAGTTTTATAAAGTTCGCTAGTTAAAATCACTTGTCCGTTTGCTGCTTTTAAGTTGAACATAAATTGTCCGTCTTTAGCCACTTTTAATTCATAAAATCCTTGAGCCATGATATCTCCCAATTGGTTGATTTGTTTATAATTTTACCCACACAGAAAATGCCTTTCTGCACCAAGCTAATTTACCCTTAAAAATCAAGGAAAACAAGAGTTAAAGCGTATAAATTTTATACTTGATTAGCTCACTAAACTCCCCTATGATGCTGGAACTTTTTATAACAGGAACAATTATGACCGAACAAACATTTATCCCCGGCAAAGATGCCGCACTTGAAGACAGTATTTCAAAATTTCAACAAAAATTGACCGCACTTGGTTTCAATATTGAAGAAGCCTCTTGGCTTAATCCTGTGCCAAATGTATGGTCGGTACACATTCGTGATAAAGATTGCCCACAATGTTTTTCTAACGGCAAAGGCGCCAGCAAAAAAGCCGCATTAGCGTCTGCATTAGGTGAATATTTCGAGCGTCTTTCCACCAACTATTTCTTTGCTGATTTCTATTTAGGACAAGAAATTGCTAACGGTGATTTTGTTCATTATCCCACTGAAAAATGGTTTCCTATTGAAGATGAAGCCCTTTTGCCACTAGGGATTTTAGATGATTACTTATGGGATTATTTCGATCCAAACCAAGAACTAACACCTGAATTACTCGTGGATCTGCAATCCGGTAATTACGATCGCGGTATTGTCGCGATGCCTTATGTGCGCCAATCCGATCAACAAACCGTCTATATTCCACAAAGTATCATTGCGAATTTGTATGTTTCTAACGGGATGTCCGCTGGCAACACAAAAAATGAAGCACGTGTGCAAGGGCTTTCAGAAGTCTTTGAGCGCTATGTGAAAAATCGCATTATTGCAGAAGCGATCAGTCTTCCTGAAATTCCAAAATCCGTGATGGATCGTTACCCATCCATTCAAGCCTCTATTGCCAAATTAGAGGAAGAAGGCTTCCCTATTTATGCCTTTGATGCCTCATTAGGTGGCAAATATCCTGTCATTTGCGTGGTATTGCTCAACCCAAATAACGGCACGTGCTTTGCCTCTTTTGGTGCACATCCGAACTTCCAAGTGGCATTAGAGCGTACCGTAACAGAGCTTTTACAAGGTCGCAGTTTAAAAGATCTCGATGTATTCTCTCCTCCATCATTCAATAATGATGATGTGGCGGAGCACGCCAACCTTGAAACACACTTCATTGATTCTAGCGGTTTAATTTCTTGGGATTTATTCAAAAATACGCCAGATTATGAGTTTGTAGATTGGGATTTCTCAGGTTCAACCCAAGAAGAATATGAAAACTTGATGGCAATCTTTAATGCTGAGGGAAAAGAAGTCTACATCATGGATTACAACCATTTAGACGTTTACGCTTGCCGCATTATCGTGCCTGGCATGTCTGATATCTACCCTGCTGATGATCTCATTTATGCCAATAACAACATGGGGATGGACTGGCGCGAGATCTTATTAGATTTACCACACCATCATCATGATGCTGAAACTTATGAAGAGTTATTAGCAGAATTAGATGAGCAAGATATTGACGATGCCACACGTGTTCGAGAATTTATCGGTATCGTGGCACCAAAAGCAAGCGGTTGGACCACATTACGTGTTGGTGAACTTAAATCCATGCTCTACTTAGCATTAGGTGAATTAGAATTAGCCTTAGATTGGGCAAACTGGACGATGAATATGAACAGCTCTGTGTTTACACCAGAGCGTACAAATTACTATCGTGCTTTAATCAGTATCATTGAATTGCATTTAGACAATACTCGCGATCCTCAAGAATATCGTACTGTATTTGAAAGAATGTATAGCAAAGAAGCTGTTCAACAAGCTTGGGCTGCGGTGGCAGAAAAAGGTAATCCGTTCTATAACTTGCCAGCCAGCGATGAAACGCTTGAAAACTTTAAAGAACATCAAGCTTTACTTGGCGCTTATGCGAAATTACAAAAAGCTAAACGAGAAAATTGGAAATAGACGATTTTCTCTCAATCATAAGGCGGACTTTATGTCTGCCTTATTTATTTCCGCATTAAAAAACTGCTTTAAAATCAACCGCACTTTTCACACAAAAACGCTTAAATTTATGCTATAATTCGTCACAATTTTTTGATCAAAAAAGGAATAAAAATGACGGATTCAATCCATTCCTCTATTACCCCAGTCAATATTGAAGAAGAACTAAAATCTTCTTACCTTGACTACGCCATGTCGGTGATTGTTGGGCGTGCTTTGCCCGATGTGCGTGACGGTTTAAAACCGGTGCATCGACGTGTGCTTTTCTCCATGGATCAATCTGGCATCACTGCCGGCAAAAAATACGTAAAATCTGCCCGTGTGGTAGGTGATGTAATCGGTAAATATCACCCGCACGGTGATTCTGCGGTGTACGACACCATTGTGCGTATGGCACAGCCGTTCTCATTGCGCTACATGTTGGTAGATGGGCAAGGTAACTTCGGTTCAATCGACGGTGACGCGCCTGCGGCAATGCGTTATACCGAAGTCCGTATGCAAAAAATCACCCAAGCGTTATTAACTGACTTGGATAAAGAAACCGTAAATTTCTCGCCAAACTATGATGGCGAATTAATGATTCCGGATGTATTACCAACCCGTATTCCTGCACTTTTAGCAAACGGTTCGTCCGGTATCGCGGTGGGGATGGCAACCAACATTCCACCACATAACTTAAATGAAGTTTTAGATGGCTGCTTGGCTTATATTGATAACGAAAACATCACCATTGATGAGTTAATGCAATATATTCCTGGCCCAGACTTCCCGACAGCGGCATTAATTAATGGCCGTAAAGGGATCGAAGAAGCTTATCGCACCGGTCGCGGCAAAGTGTATGTTCGCGCTCGTGCTAGCGTAGAAACCACAGATAAAGGCAAAGAGCAAATCATTGTTACCGAATTACCTTATCAGGTGAATAAAGCCAAATTAGTGGAAAAAATTGCTGAGCTTATCAAAGATAAAAAAATCGAAGGCATCAGCAATATTATCGACCTTTCTAACAAAGAAGGGATCCGCATTGAAATTGACATCAAACGTGATGCCGTAGGTGAAGTGGTATTAAATCACCTTTATGCCCTTACCCAAATGCAGGTGACTTTCGGGATCAACATGGTGGCCTTAGATCACGGTCAACCACGTTTATTCAACTTAAAACAAATCATTGAAGCCTTTGTGATGCACCGTCGCGAAGTGGTGATTCGCCGTTCTTTATTTGAATTGCGTAAAGCCCGCGAGCGTACGCATATTTTAGAAGGTTTAGCGGTTGCAACATCAAATATCGATGAAATCATCGATATCATCCGTCAATCGAAAGAGCGTAAAGAAGCGGCGGAAAAATTAATTTCTCGTCCTTGGAAACTGAATAACGAAATTTTAGGTTTGTTTGATGCAGCGGCACGTCCGGCTGAGTTAGCGGCTGAATTTGGTATTAAAGGTTCTGATTACTACCTTTCTCCTGAACAAGTTGATGCAATCCTAGAACTTCGCTTACATCGCTTAACTGGTCTAGCTACCGAAGAAGTGATCAATGAATACAAAGAGTTATTAGTTAAAATTGCAGAACTTCTGCACATCATCAACAGCCCTGAGCGCTTGATGGAAGTGATTCGTGAAGAGCTTGAACAAGTACGTGCACAATTCGCCGATGAACGTCGTACTGAAATTACCGCAGCTTCCGGTGATATTGATTTAGAAGATTTAATTGCCCAAGAAGATGTTGTCGTGACCCTTTCTCACGAAGGTTATGTGAAATATCAACCACTTACCGACTACGAAGCTCAACGTCGTGGTGGTAAAGGTAAATCCGCAACGAAGATGAAAGATGAAGACTTCATCGAAAAACTCTTAGTGGCGAATACTCACGATACGATTCTCTGCTTCTCTAGCCGTGGTCGTTTATATTGGTTGAAAGTCTATCAATTACCACAAGCGAGCCGTGGCGCGCGTGGTCGTCCGATTGTGAATATTCTACCGTTACAAGAAAACGAACGTATCACTGCAATCTTGCCAATCTCTGCTTATGAAGAAGATAAATTCGTCATCATGGCAACGGCCGGCGGTATTGTGAAGAAAATTGCACTAACCGAATTCAGCCGTCCACGTTCAAGCGGTATCATCGCCTTGAACTTACGTGATGAAGATGAATTAATCGGTGTGGATATCACTGACGGTTCTAACGAAATCATGTTGTTCTCTTCGCAAGGTCGCGTAGTACGTTTCGCGGAAAGTGCAGTCCGTGCAATGGGGCGTTTAGCAACAGGTGTACGCGGTATTAAACTTGCCCTTACTAATGACATCGCTGACGATGAAAGTGCGGTCGAAATTGAAGAGGTTTCTGACGATAATGCAGAAGAAACCCTCGATCTCAATATCGATAAAGTGGTTTCCTTAGTTGTACCGAAAAATGATGGTGCAATTCTTACCGCAACGCAAAATGGTTACGGTAAACGCACACAATTAAGCGAATACCCAACCAAATCCCGTAATACCAAAGGGGTGATTTCGATTAAAGTGAGCGAACGTAACGGTAAAGTCGTTGCGGCGACACAAGTGGAAGAAACCGACCAAATTATGCTTATTACCGATGCGGGTACCTTAGTGCGCACTCGTGTAAGTGAAGTGAGCATCGTTGGCCGTAACACTCAAGGGGTTCGTTTAATTCGCACCGCAGAAGATGAGCATGTAGTCAGTCTTGAGCGTGTTTGTGATGTGGATGATGAAGACGAAGGCTCTGAAGATGTGACTTCTGAAGAATAATTGGCCTTCCATTAAATAAAAGCCCCGCGTTTTGACACGCGGGGCTTTTTTATTATTGTCTAAAAATCTCTTTTAGGGATCTATTCTATTGATGAAAACTACTCGCCTTCTTCTAATTCATCAGCCATTGCAGCCAAGATTTCACGGGTTAAATACGCTAATGAACGATAGAAAGGAAGTGTGGCATAAGTTTCCACTTGGGTTAAGAATTTCGCTGCACAAGGTAATAAGAAATCACCGAATAAATCTTGTTGAGCGGATAGCGATTCCGTGTTGTCTTCTAACCAAGAGGCTGTAAGCAATAACAAGGCGAAATGATCCACATTCTCTGCCTCTGGCACGTTACGAGCATGACGGAAATCCATAAAACGTTGCACATCTATATCATAACTTGAAATAGCTGTCGGCACGTTACCGTTTGGACCAAACAATTTTTGATATTCTTGATCAAGTAACGTTAAATCAATTTTCATCTGTAAATTATCAATGGCGGCTTCACTTTCTTTATCTGTAGAAAGTGCCCAAACTTGACTTAAACCTTGTTGTTGCAGCCAATCAAATACTCCACTTAAAATTGGATCCGTCGGGCTGCGATAAAATAAATTGCCGAATAAGCGGCTAATTAAAGAGAAATTATTGACTTGAGTTTCTGACATCCGTTGCTTTCCTATAATTGTGCTCACTATTGAGCTAAAAGTGCGGTCAATTTTGCCGTTGTTTTTTCAGCGGCTTCGTCAAGCATCGCTTGGCGGGCTCCATCATCGATAATGTGAATATCTCCGAACAGCGTGTAATCCACATTTTCAATACCGCAATAATTAAATAAACCATTAACCAAACAATGATTAAGGGATTTATCTACGCCAAATTCTTGGTATTGCGCCACGCTGCTACCAATGGTGATAAATTGCTGCATTGCTTTACCGTGAATAAGCCCTTTGGACTCACCATTCTCCGTTTTATAGGCAAAACCATGCGTGAGTACGCGGTCTAAATAGCCTTTTAGCATCGCCGGAAAGCCCATCCACCACAACGGATAAACCATCGTAATCAAATCCGCTTGGCGAATAAATTCATGTTCCTGCTGGATTTCTGCTGGGATAATGCCTTTATTGGCCGATTGTAATTCTTCAAAGGAAATAATCGGGTTAAATTCCATCGTGTACAGATCACGCAAATGGGTTTCAACACCAAGTTGTTGGCTTGCTTTTACAATACGTTCCACGATTGCACGACCAAAACTTTTTTGGCTATTGGGATGTGCAAAAATAATTAAATGATTCATTCTGCTACCTTTTTAACTAACAATGTGATGCCATCAACGCGTTCGACCACCACAAGATCATTCACCGTTAAATGCTCGCCTTGAATGCGCCATGTAGTATCAGCAAAAGCACCTCGACCAATCCCGTTAGAACCGATTTCTAATACCGTACCTTTTTTACCTAACAGAGTATGATCTCTTTGATTTAAGGTTGTATGAGATTGATCCTGATTATCTTTGCTATGTTGGTATTTCCACCAAAGCAACGAGAGAATAATCGCTAAAATTGCATAAAAAACGGCTAACGCGGTTAAGGATAAACTCGGCACCAACGCCATTACGCCTGCTGCCACAATCGCAGCCAAGCCCCACCACAATAAAAATACGCCGGGTACAAGGATTTCAGCAATTAACAATACAAAACCTAATACCAACCAATGCCAAACCGACCAAGTTGTTAACCAATCTGCCATATCAACTCCTTGAGAGAAAAAGTGCGGTCATTTTTAACCGCACTTTAAGAAATTACGCTTTTTTGTCGCCTTTTAACAGTTCGGCAATGCCTGCTACCGAGCCGATTAAATTGCCGGCTTCAAGCGGCATCATCACCACTTTGCTGTTCGGTGAACCACCGATTTGTTTTAAGGCTTCCGTGTATTTTTGGGCGATAAAGTAATTGATCGCTTTAGTATCACCGCTAGCAATTGCTTCTGACACCATTTGAGTTGCTTTTGCTTCCGCTTCCGCTGCACGTTCACGCGCTTCTGCTTGTAAGAATGCTTCTTGACGTTCCCCTTCCGCTTTCAGAATACGAGCTTGTTTTTCCCCTTCTGCACGTAGAATTTCTGCTTGACGAATACCTTCGGCTTCCAATACTTCTGCACGTTTATTACGTTCGGCTTTCATTTGTGCGTTCATAGAATCAATCAACTCACGTGGTGGACGCACATCGCGAATTTCAATACGGGTGACTTTAATCCCCCAAGGATTGGTCGCTTCATCTACAATTGCCAACAAACGGCCATTAATGGAGTCACGTTGGGAAAGCATTTCATCCAATTCCATCGAACCTAATACAGTACGAATATTAGTCATGGTTAAATTGATAATCGCCTGTTCTAAATGATTCACCTCATAAGCCGCACTACGGGCATCAATCACCTGAACGAAACAAACCGCATCAATGGATACGTTCGCATTATCCTTAGAAATAACTTCTTGTGAGGGAATATCTAATACCTGTTCCATCATATTGATCTTACGACCAACACGATCCACAAACGGGACTACAAAGTTCAAGCCAGGCATTAAAGTGTGGGTATAACGCCCAAAACGCTCAATCGTCCAGTTATAACCTTGCGGTACAGTTTTGAGTGCTGAAAAAAGTACGACGACGACTAATACAATAAAGACGATTGCGGCAATAGATAAGCCTTCCATTGATTGCTCCTTAATGTGAGGAAATATAAGAAAAGTCTATCAAATTAGACCGCACTTTGTATATAAATATATTTATCGTTTTCTCTTATAAATTCAAAAAGATGCGTAATGCAATTCGGGGCATCTAAATCTTGATGAGAGACAAACAAAAGTTGGGTTTTACTATTATTAACCAATTGCTCAATAAAATGTTTCACGAGCTTGCGATTTAATCCATCAAGCCCTTGAAAAGGCTCATCTAAAATCAAAACAGGCGGATATTTCACCATCGCACGAGTAATGAGCAATAAACGTTGCTGTCCCCAAGAAAGTGAACGAAATGGCTTTTTTGCTAAATGAGTAAGATTTAAACGAGCCAACCATTGCATGGCTTTCAAACGAATTGCCTCTGGTACGTGTTGATAAATCCCAATACTGTCAAAAAAGCCTGAAATGATCACATCTAGCACGGAACAATTCACACGATAATCTAAATGCAGTTGGCTGCTTACGTAACCAATTTTTTGTTTGATATCCCAAATGGTTTCGCCTGAACCACGTTGTTTACCAAAGATCACCACATGATTCGCAAAGGCTTGAGGATGATCACCTGTAATTAACGAAAGTAAGGTAGACTTCCCTGCACCATTTGGTCCTTTAATCCACCAATTTTGATTTGGCTGAACAACCCAATTTAAATAATCCAAAATCACTTTATCGCCATACTGAACCGTGACATTTTTAAGTTCAAAGTGCGGTTGGTTTTCAGGCAATTTTAGTAATGGTGAGGCTGGCTCAGGCAACGCTACATCAACAGACTGCTCCGCATACACTAATTGTTGATAAATACTTTGTTGCTCAATGGATTGACGTACACCTTCTAATACTAACTCTAAATTTTCCAACATCGCTAAATGAGTCGCTTCAACAGGAATATCGGCCAAACGATTAACGATTAGAACGATTGCACATTCTTTTTTCAGTTCGTTTAACATCTCCATCCAATCTTGCACAGATTGTTGATCTAGTCCTTCAAAAGGCTCATCTAAAATTAATAGATCGGGCTTTTGTAATAACGCTTGTGCCAATAGCACTTTACGTGTTTCCCCGGTGGAAAGCTTGATAAAGAAACGATCTAAGAGATAAGTAATCCCTAATTTTTCTGCAATTTGTTCACAAAAAGCCAGCTCCGTACTGCCATTTAAAATGGTTTCTCTTGCCGTTTTACCAAAAAAATCTGGATCAGTATCATCGTTGTTTAAATTCTTTAACGTGGCTTCAAGAATTTCTCGTTGTTTTTCAAAAGAAAAGGAGTGAACACGTTTAAAAGAATTATGATACACCCCTTCCTGTAAAGGCAACTCATTTTGCAAAGCTAACGCAAACGCTGATTTTCCACTCCCATTACCGCCTACCACAACCCAATATTGTTGTGGCTCAATCGCAAAGTGCGGTAAGTTTAAGGTCTGTTTTTGATAAAGCTCAAATTTTGCTTGCTGAATTAAAAGTGTCATTCTCTTTCCTTTAAAAACAAAAGGCGAGCAATTTGCCCGCCTTGTCAGATTAACTTAATTAACCGTTTTTACGCTCTTCTTCCATACATACTGCCGCAGTAAATAATACGTCAGTTGAAGAGTTTAGCGCGGTTTCTGTTGAATCTTGTAAGATACCAATCACGAAACCTACACCGATCATTTGTGCCGCGATGTCATCAGAAATACCGAATAAGCTACAAGCTAATGGAATTAATAATAATGAACCACCAGCCACACCAGAAGCACCACATGCACAAAGCGCCGCAACAATACTTAATAACACCGCACTGATGAAAGATACTTCGATGCCTAATGTATGAACAGCTGCTAGCGTTAATACAGTAATGGTAATTGCCGCACCCGCCATATTGATATTTGCACCCAATGGAATTGCCACAGAATAGGTTTCTTCATCAAGATTTAAGCGTTTTGCTAATTCAATGTTTACAGGAATATTTGCTGCAGAGCTACGTGTAAAGAATGCCGTTACACCACTTTCGCGTACACAAGTCCACACTAATGGATATGGATTACGACGAATTTTCCAATAAACGAGAATTGGATTAAGTACAAAGGCAGTAAATAGCATTGTACCGATTAACACGAATAATAAGTGAACATATCCACCTAACGCAGATAAGCCTTTGTCAGATAATGTTTCAGCCACTAAACCGAATACACCGAAAGGTGCAAATGAAATAATCACGTGAACAATTTTAGAAATACCTTCTGCAAAATCAGCTACAACCTGTTTAGTTGCATCTGATGCATGACGAAGGGCTAAACCTAAACCGATAGACCACGCTAAAACACCGATAAAGTTTGCTTTGAAAATTGCATTTAATGGGTTATCCACCACATTCAATACTAACGTTAACATGACTTGACCAACAGATTGAGGTGCTGAACTTGCATCTTCTTTTACCGCAAGAGCCACATCTGATGGGAATGCCATACTTGCAATTACCGCAGCAACAGCGGCTAAGAAAGTACCTAAAAGATAAAGCATGACAATTTCTTTCATGTTGCTTTTAGAGCCCACTTTCTTATTAGCGAGTGCTGCCATAACAAGGAAGAAAATCAAAATTGGTGCAACAGCACGCAATGCTTTAACGAAAATTTGACCCAGTACGCCAAAGCTAGATGCAAGATCAATGCCTGATGAATTCTTAACACTCTCATTCACCAATGCAACAAGGATCCCGAGTACCAAACCAACGGCAATTCGTTTTACCAAATTACCTTGGAAAAGAAAATGAAATAAACGTGATGTATTCATAATAGTTTTAAATAAAGATTAAGTTGAACTTCAGATCGTTACGATCCACCGAAACACGATAAAGATAGCTCAAATTTTATTTAAAAGAAAATTTTTTCTTTATTATTTTGCTAAAAAATTGAACTTTTTAAGCTAGGAATGAATTTTTTCTAAAATTTTCGCCTATAAAAAAATTTTTTCTATGCCCTATTGACATACTGTATCTAACCACAGTATATTACACCTGTATAAACAACCAATGATTAAAAACACACTAACTAAAAGGAACACAAGATGATGAACTACGCAAATACAGTTGCACAAAATGATATGACGTTTTCTTATCATCCTATGCCATTTTTCAATGATGTTGAAAGCAAATCGACATTTAATAAAAAATTAGATCTCAACCTTTATTGCATCAAACGTCCACAACAAACTTGTTTTATTCGTGTAACGAATCCAAATATGCTTGCTTGGGGAATTGAAATGGGCGATATGTTAGTGGTTGAAAAAAATGACAGCCTTTTCATTGGTGATCTTATTGTTTTAGAAAAACAAGACGAATTCCATATTTATGAATTTGCCGGCGTAAGCGGTAATGAATTTGTATTCATGGCATTAGATTCTAAAGTGGAAAATATTAAAACAACACAATGGACAAACCTGCCATTAGTTGGCACGGTGACGAATACTATCCATCAAATGAAACCAAGAAGAGACTTAATGAAATTTGCGGCTTAAGCCAATAATCAGATAATCTAAATAAAGAAAAAGTGCGGTTAAAATTAACCGCACTTTTTTATTGAAATAAAATTGTCATTACATCACACGACGAGATTGTGTATAAGTTCTTGACCAATAATCTTCATCCAATGAACTAATTGTTACACCTTGACTTGTACTTGCATGCATAAATTGGTTATTACCAATATAAACGCCAACATGATTGTTGCGACGGAAGAACACTAAATCACCTTTACGTAATTCATGTTTTTGGATTTGGCGACCTAAATAGCGTTGTTCTGAGGTTGAACGTGGAAGCTCCATGCCATAAGCATCGAGAAAAGCAGTTTGCATAAATGCAGAGCAATCAATACCATGTTTTGAAGTGCCCCCCATTCTGTAACGAGTACCAACCCATTCGTTATAAACTTGAGCAAGTGCTTTGTCACCAATTAAACCTGATTTAGGACGGTTAGTTCTTAATTTAGGGTAAACGCCCCCTTTTTTCCCATCTAAACCGGCAATCAATCCCGTTAACTCAGCATCATCACTTTCACTAATCATGCCGTTTTGTGCCTGCCCCGAATTGTTAGAGCAGGCTGTTGTCAAAACAGCTAAACCTACAATAATCAAAATCTTCTTTAACATAGCTTTTAAATAATAAAAAAATATAAAAACAAAACTGGTCGGATTTTATCAAAAAGTCATTATGCCCGCCAGTCTTTATTGAATTTTTATGCAATTTTGTGAGTGAGATCTCAAAAAAATAAGGGCTACTCAATGAGCAGCCCTTAAAAGGATTAAAATCGATTATTTTTTCTTCGCTTTTGCATTTGGAAGATCGGTAATTGAACCTTCAAATACTTCAGCCGCAAGACCCACAGACTCATGAAGTGTTGGGTGAGCATGAATCGTTAATGCGATATCTTCCGCATCACAACCCATTTCAATCGCAAGACCGATTTCTCCTAACAATTCACCACCGTTAGCCCCCACGATAGCCCCACCAAGTATACGGTGAGTATCTTTATCAAAGATTAATTTGGTCATACCTTCTGCACATTCAGATGCAATCGCACGGCCAGAAGCTGCCCAAGGGAATTTAGCGACTTCGTAGTTTAAACCTTCTTGTTTACATTCTTTCTCAGTTTTACCTACCCAAGCCACTTCTGGTTCAGTATAAGCAATAGAAGGAATAACTTTTGGATCGAAGTAATGTTTTTGTCCTGCAATCACTTCTGCTGCAACGTGACCTTCGTGGACACCTTTGTGGGCCAACATTGGTTGACCAACGATATCACCGATTGCAAAGATATGAGGCACATTAGTACGCATTTGCTTATCAACGTGAATGAAACCACGCTCATCCACTTCAACGCCAGCCTTACCTGCATCGATCAATTTACCGTTTGGTGTACGACCGATTGCCACTAATACGGCATCATAACGTTTAGTGTCATTGCATGCTTTACCTTCCATTGAAACATAGATACCATCATCTTTTGCTTCAACTGCAGTCACTTTAGTTTCAAGCATTAACTTGAATTTTTTCTCAACTTGTTTGGTGTAGATTGCAACAACATCTTTATCTGCCGCTGGAATCACTTGGTCAAACATTTCAACCACTTCGACTTCAGAACCTAATGCATGATATACGGTACCCATCTCTAAACCGATGATACCACCGCCCATGATTAACAGTTTTTTCGGTACTTCTTTTAATTTAAGTGCATCCGTTGAATCCCAAACACGCGGATCTTCATGTGGAATAAATGGTAATTGAATTGGACGAGAACCTGCTGCGATAATTGCATTATCAAATTTAATAGTGGTTGGTTTACCATCACGATCACGTGCTACTAATGTATGTGGATCGGTAAACGCCGCTAAACCTTCAACAACGGTGACTTTACGTTGTTTAGCCATGCCTGCAAGACCGCCTGTTAATTTAGCCACAACCGCTTCTTTACCTGCGCGCACTTCATCTAAATCAATGCGAGGTTCAGCGAAATACACACCGTTTTTGCTTGCGTGTTTTGCTTCTTCAATTACTTTAGCAACGTGAAGTAATGCTTTAGAAGGGATACAACCTACGTTTAAACATACCCCACCTAATGTTGAATAACGTTCAACAAGTACTGTTTCTAAACCTAAGTCCGCACAACGGAATGCCGCTGAATAACCTGCAGGACCAGCACCAAGTACCACAACTTGGGTTTTAATTTCTTTACTCATTTTTACCTCGTAAAAACGTTCAAATTTTTGACCGCACTTGCGGTCCTTTCTGTAAGATGTGAGCCTAATCACTCACATCTTACCGTGTTAATTACATCACTAAGCGACGTAAGTCAGCTAATACGCCATTGATATAGCTTAAGAAACGAGCACCATCAGCACCATCGATCACACGGTGGTCGAAAGATAATGATAATGGAAGCATTAAGCGTGGCTCAAATTCTTTACCATTCCAAACCGGTTGCATTTCTGATTTAGACACACCTAAGATTGCCACTTCAGGTGCATTTACAATTGGTGTAAAGTGAGTTGTACCAATACCACCTAAGCTTGAAATGGTGAAACAACCACCTTGCATATCAGAACCTGAAAGTTTACCGTCACGTGCTTTTTTGGAGACTTCCATTAATTCACGAGAGAGTTCGATAATACCTTTTTTGTTCACATTTTTAAATACAGGTACAACAAGGCCGTTTGGTGTATCTACCGCTACGCCAATGTTGATGTATTTTTTAAGTGTTAATTTTTGACCGTCTTCAGAGATAGAGCTATTGAAACGTGGGAACGCTTCTAATGCTTTCGCTACCGCTTTCATAATGAACACAACAGGTGTAATTTTCACATCCAATTTTTGTTTTTCAACAATCTTGTTCTGTTCTTTACGGAATGCTTCTAAATCTGTGATATCTGTGCGATCGAAGTGAGTAACATGTGGAATCATTACCCAGTTACGATGTAAGTTTGCACCAGAGATTTTGTTGATACGGCTTAATTCAACTTCTTCTACTTCACCAAATTTGCTGAAGTCAACTTTCGGCCATGGTAATAAGCCTAAGCCTGCGCCATTTGCCACACCATTACCTGCGGCTGCAGAAGAAACCGTGCCGGTTTCAAATGCTTTAACAGCGGTTTTCACGTAAGCTTGGATATCTTCTTTTACTACGCGACCTTTACGACCCGTACCTTTTACGCGATCAAGGTTGATACCGTATTCACGTGCTAAACGGCGAATCACTGGAGTTGCGTGTGCATAGCCAGCGCTTGCGACAACTTGTTCTTGGCTTAAGCCAGATACATTACCTGGTTGTGCTACCGGCGCTGCTGCAGGTGCTGCTTGAGGCGCTGGAGCTGCCGCTACTGGAGCCGCTGCAGGAGCAGGTGCTGCACCCGCCACTTCAAATTTCATAATTAATGAACCAGTTGAAACTTTATCACCTGATTTCACTAAAATTTCTTTTACCACACCCGCGAATGGAGCAGGCACTTCCATTGAGGCCTTATCGCCTTCAACGGTGATTAAAGATTGCTCTTCAGAAACGCTGTCACCAACGGCAACCATGATTTCAGTTACGTTAACTTCATCGCCACCGATATCAGGCACATTCACTTCTTTAATCGCTGAAGCTGTCGGTGCTGCTGCAGGTGCCGAAGCTTGTTGAGCAGGCGCTGCGGCTGGTGCTGCACCTGCCACTTCAAATTTCATGATTAATTTGCCAGTAACAACTTTATCGCCCACATTGATTAAAATTTCTTTTACGACACCAGCAACAGGAGCAGGCACTTCCATTGACGCCTTATCACCTTCAACATTGATGATTGATTGGTCTACTTCAACGGTATCGCCTACTTTCACCATAATATCAGTCACGTTTACTTCGTCTGAGCCGATATCTGGTACATTAACTTCAACTACACTTGCAGCTGCAGGTGCGGCTGCCGGTGCAGGTGCTGCTGCGGCTGCCGGTGCTGCCGCATCCGCTGACTCTAATACAAGCATTGGTGTGCCAGTTGTGACTTTATCACCTACTTTTACTAATACTTCTTTTACCACACCGGCTTCAGGTGCAGGGACTTCCATTGAAGCTTTATCACCTTCAACATTGATAATACTTTGATCTGCTGTAATGGTATCACCTACTTTCACCATCACTTCTGTTACGGTAACTTCATCACTACCGATATCAGGAATTTGAATTTGTTTTGACATGTTATCTTACCTTTAAAAAACGCAGTTAAAATCAACCGCACTTTATTTGTAGATGCTCCTGTGTGTTTTAGCGCACAGGATATTGTTTATTAAGCGTAAAGCGGATTTAAAATTTCAGTTTTTAAACCAAATTTCGCGATTGCATCAGCTACCACTTTCGCATCAAATTTGCCTTGTTTAGCAAGCTCATGTAATGCTGCAACCACAACATAACGCGCATCCACTTCGAAGTGTTCACGTAAGTTTTCACGGCTGTCTGAACGACCGAAACCATCAGTACCTAATACGTGATAGCTTTGTGCAGGAATGAATGCACGAACTTGTTCTGCGAACAATTTCATATAGTCAGTAGCGGCAACAGCTGGCGCATCGTTCATTACTTGTGCAATGTAAGGTACGCGTGGTGTCTCAGTTGGATGTAACATATTCCAACGTACAGCATCCGCACCTTCACGAGCCACTTCAGTGAATGAAGGCACACTATATACATCTGAGCTTACGCCATATTCATTTGCAAGGATTTGTGCCGCTTCACGAACGTGACGGAAGATCGCACCAGAACCTAATAATTGAACATGGCCTTTGTTGCCTTTCGCTTCAACGGTTTCAAATTTATAAAGACCTTTACGAATACCTTCTTCTGCGCCTTTTGGCATTGCTGGTTGTTCGTAAGTTTCGTTTAATGTTGTGATGTAGTAGAACACATCTTCTTGTTTTTCACCGTACATACGGTTGATACCGTCTTGTAGGATAACTGCCACTTCATAAACGTAAGCTGGGTCATAAGACACACAGTTAGGAATAACAAGAGATTGAATATGGCTGTGACCATCTTCGTGTTGTAAACCTTCACCATTTAATGTTGTACGGCCAGAAGTACCACCGATCATGAAACCACGTGCTAATTGGTCACCTGCTGCCCACATTAAGTCACCCACACGTTGGAAACCAAACATTGAGTAATAGATAAAGAATGGAATCATCGGAAGATTATTGACAGAGTATGAGTTCGCTGCCGCTAACCAAGATGATGCCGCACCTAATTCATTGATACCTTCTTGTAATACTTGACCATCTTTCGCTTCACGGTAGTAAGCCACTAAATCACGGTCAGAAGGCACATAGTTTTGACCATGTGGGTTGTAGATACCGATTTGACGAAATAAACCTTCCATACCGAAAGTACGCGCTTCGTCAGCGATAATTGGCACAATTTGTTTACCAATATTCTTATCTTTCAATAAGGTATTTAAAAAACGCACGAATGCCATTGTGGTTGAAATTGGACGAGCTTGTTCTTCCAATAATGGGGCAAATTCTTCCAATGCTGGCACTTTAAATTCAGTGGTGAATTTCGGTAAACGTTTTGGTAAATAACCATTTAACGCTTTACGTTTGCCGTGAAGATAATTGTACTCTTCCGAACCTTCTGGGAAGGTGATGTACGGATAGTTAGGAATATCTTCATCTTTAATATCTAATTGGAAATGATCGCGGAAAGATTTTAAGCTTTCGAGTGACATTTTTTTAGATTGGTGCGCAGTGTTTTTACTTTCTGCTTCAGGAATTTTATAACCTTTAACCATGTGCGCTAATATCACAACAGGTTTACCTGCAGTTTGCGCTTTATGGAATGCGGCATAAAGTTTTTCTGAATCGTGACCACCACGTCTTAATGCCCAGATTTCATCATCTGTCATATCTGCTACTAATGCAGCGGTTTCTGGATAACGACCGAAGAAGTGTTCACGAACGTATGCACCATTCTTAGATTTGAAGGTTAAATAGTCACCGTCAACTACTTCCATCATTAATTGGGTTAATTTGCCGGTAGTATCTTTTGCAAATAATTTATCCCAGCCACTACCCCACATGACTTTGATCACTTCCCAACCTGCACCAGCAAATAAACCTTCTAATTCTTGAACGATTTTGCCGTTACCCGTTACAGGACCATCTAAACGTTGCAAGTTACAGCTTACTACGAAGATTAAGTTATCTAAGCCTTCACGTGCTGCAAATGTTAAATCACCTTTTGCTTCGATTTCATCCATCTCACCGTCACCAAGGAAAGCATACACTTTTTGATCTTTGGTATCTTTTAAACCACGGTTATCTAAGTATTTTAAGAAACGAGCAGTACGGATTGCATTTACAGGACCTAACCCCATGGATACCGTAGAGAATTGCCAGAATTCAGGCATTAATTTCGGGTGTGGGTAAGAAGAAAGGCCTTTACCTGGCTCACATTCCTGACGGAAATTATTCATTTGATCTTCAGTAATACGGCCTTCAACAAATGCACGAGCATATATACCAGGTGCTGCGTGGCCTTGGAAGAAGACTAAGTCACCGCCGTTTTTATCCGTCGCTGCTTTGAAGAAGTGGTTAAAACAAACTTCATACATGCTTGCTGCAGATTGATAAGTTGAAATGTGACCACCTAATTCAAGATCTTTTTTCTGACCACGTAATACCGCCATGATCGCATTCCAACGTACAGCACTACGAATACGACGCTCAATAGCTTTATCACCTGGGTATGCTGGCTGTTCAGAAACAGGGATTGTATTAACATAAGGGGTTGTGACGCCACCTTTTGCAATGTTCACACCACCATTACGTGCCTGATCAATCACTTGATTGATGATGTAATGCGCACGCTCTGTGCCTTCAGCACGAATTAATGAATCAACAGCTGACAACCAATCCTGTGTTTCAATTGGGTCAATATCGTTTACTAAGGTATTTGACATAGTCTTTCCTTATTTTACTGAGTGAAAATAAAGTTTGGTCATCACCAAACACGAAAATCTAGCTTGTTAACCAATGTTACAAACATTTAACAAATCTTGTAAATTTTAGAAGATTTTTTGCAAGAAAGATAGTAGATTTTCACTGTTCTCACGCATTTCTTCGAGTTATTGCCATACTCGTTACTAAAAGTGCGGTCATTTTTAAAGGATTTTTGGGTTAAGTTAAAGCATACTTTATATATTGCATTCCCTACCCGCTTTGATCTAAAGTGTTCGCATGCTTTTAAGCTTTTTAGAGGACAAAATATGAACACGACAACTCGCCCAATCTTTTCTCATAAACGAATAGCGCTCGTTGCACATGATAGCTGCAAACAAAACCTGCTCAATTGGGTAAAGAAACATAAAGAAGCTCTCGCTCCCCATCAACTTTATGCAACAGGTACAACGGGACATCTATTGGCAAGAGAAACTGGACTTGAAATAGAGTCGCTATTAAGTGGACCTATGGGTGGAGATCAGCAACTTGGCGGACTGATTGCCGAGAAAAAAATTGATATGATGATTTTCTTTTGGGATCCGATGAACGCAGCACCACATGATCCCGATGTAAAAGCCTTAATGCGTATTGCAACTGTTTGGAATATTCCCGTAGCAATTAATCAAAGCACGGCTGATTTTCTTTTAACATCAAACTTATTTGATCAGAAAATCAATATTGATATTCCCGATTATGAAGGATATTTAAAGGCTCGTTTAGATTAAATGATAATATTGCTAGTCAAACAATCCTAACCTGATAAAAAAGGAGATAAATGACTTTATCTCCTTTCTAATTGTTTCGTTGTTAATTACTGACCTTGAGCCGCTGCTGCCATCATTAGCATAAACAACACACCTTGAACTTGCTCTTCTGGAATTACTTGACCATTCAGTTTGAGTTCTCCCTTTTCAAGCACTAAGGTAAGCGTTACATTTTTATCATTATTCACCACAATATTTTGTGCTGCCGCTTGTTTCGCTTGCTCTTCAATTTTCTCTTTAACCAAAGCTTTATCTTCTTCTGGGGCAAATTGTGTAATAATTTTTTCTGCAGTCGCTTTATCTACATGAATATTTACCGCGAAATCCGTAAATTGTTTATATAAACTACCCGCCATTAAATCAAATTTCGGCTCTTTCGCTAATGCCACATTTAAATCTAATGAGACTTTACCTTGATTATCTGAAATAGAAACCGGATTCAATTTAATTTGAGGCTGATTATTAAAAATAGCCATACCATGATTTTCAGCCCATGAGCTTAAAATTTCAGATGCAATTTCCTCATTAGAAGAATTTTCCTCATCATCTATTGATTTGAAAACAGTAAAAAGTGCTTCAATCAACTCATTTACTGCGTTTGCTTCAATATGATTTAACTCGCTATTGTTAGTTAATTTCCCTAACTCTTTTCCATCTAGAACAAATGAATCTACTGCACTTTCACTTTTTAAGTTTACAAAATCACCATCAAGTGAAATATCAGATGTGGCTTTTAAGCCTTTTTCAATAAGAGAAGTCGTTTTTCCAGCATAGTCAGTGCTTGTCATTTCGAAGCTTTCAGTTGAATAAGAACCTTTACCCGTATAAATGTAAGTCCATTTTGTAGGCTTGAATGAAGCATCCAATCTCATGCCCTTCACCTTCGTGTTTACTGATTTAACCGCAGTGGTATCCTGACTATCTTCTCCATCTTCGTTAGATGGGCCTAAATCAGCAGTTAATTCATCTAGGGTCACATCATATTTACCCGCAAGATCTTTATCAACATCAAAACCAATGTTGACATTTGACCAAGCTATCTTGTTTTGTGGGGAATTAGGATCGGTCACCTCCCCAGATGCTAGTTCAACTTTACCTTTTGTTGCTAAGCTATAACTAGTAGAAGCTTGGTATTGAACAGGTTTATCTGATTTAAGCAAATCAAATAAAGGTTGGGTTGTTTCATTTTTACCAATCACACCTTGTGCTGAAAACATGGTTGGCATGAAATTAAATTTGGTTAATTGATCGAGTGGGAATGGACCATGATAAAGTTTCGTTGAAAATGGAATAGTGAAAGTCTCACCTTCTTCAGGTAAGGAAATCACGAGTTCATCTTCCACTTGAGAGGTAAATAAACCACGATCAAACTGTTTATTTTTATAAACAACTTTAAATGAATCAGATAAGCCTAAAGCTTGAGCTTGTTTATTTGCTAATTCAATTTGGCGTAAATATTCAGTTTGTGCTTTTTCCCCGGTAAACCAAGCCCCACCGACACCTACCACACCGAGAGCCACAATCACACCTAATGCTACGACTGATTTTTTCATTTCGATTCCTTTGTTAAATTAATAGATGATTAAAATTGTCGACAATTTACCACAAAACACAAATTTTTTCTTATTTTTTCAAAATAATTTTATATTTCCCCCTTGAACTTTGTTCAGCTGGACTTATTTTGTGAAACAAGAACGGAAATGACCGCACTTTAAAAGGAAGAAAAAATTTAAATCTTGCCTCTTGAAATGCGGAAAAGTATCCACATCTTATTCATCGTAATGATTTACAACGAATTTAAAATTTACTTAGGAGTAACAAAATGGGAAAAATTATTGGTATTGACTTAGGTACAACAAACTCTTGTGTGGCAGTAATGGATGGTGATAAACCACGCGTAATTGAAAACGCAGAAGGTGATCGCACTACTCCGTCAATTATTGCTTATACAAATGATAACGAAATTTTAGTGGGTCAACCGGCAAAACGCCAAGCAGTGACCAACCCGAAAAATACATTATTTGCAATTAAACGTTTAATCGGTCGTCGTTTTGACGATGCTGAAGTAAAACGTGATATCGACATTATGCCATTTGAAATCACCAAAGCAGACAATGGTGATGCATGGGTAAACGTAAAAGGTGACAAACTTGCACCTCCACAAATTTCTGCAGAAGTATTGAAAAAAATGAAGAAAACTGCAGAAGATTTCTTGGGTGAGCCAGTGACTGAAGCTGTAATCACTGTTCCTGCATACTTTAACGATGCTCAACGTCAAGCAACAAAAGATGCGGGTCGTATCGCAGGCTTAGAAGTTAAACGTATTATCAACGAACCTACAGCTGCAGCATTAGCTTACGGTTTAGATAAAGGTCAAGGTAACAAAACTATCGCTGTTTATGACTTAGGTGGTGGTACATTCGACTTATCTATCATCGAAATTGATGAAGTAGGTGGCGAAAAAACCTTTGAAGTATTAGCAACTAACGGTGATACTCACTTAGGTGGTGAAGACTTCGATAACCGTGTAATCAACTACTTAGTGGATGAGTTCAAAAAAGAACAAGGTGTTGATTTACGTAATGACCCACTTGCAATGCAACGTTTAAAAGAAGCAGGTGAAAAAGCGAAAATTGAACTTTCATCTGCACAACAAACTGATGTGAACTTACCTTACATCACTGCAGATGCAACAGGTCCTAAACACTTAAACATTAAATTAACCCGTGCTAAATTAGAATCTTTAGTAGAAGATTTAGTGGCGAAATCACTTGAACCTGTAAAAGTGGCATTAAACGATGCTGGCTTAAGTGCATCACAAATTGATGATGTTATCCTAGTGGGCGGTCAAACCCGTATGCCATTAGTACAACAAAAAGTAGAAGAATTCTTCGGTAAAGCACCTCGTAAAGACGTGAACCCGGATGAAGCCGTTGCTATCGGTGCTGCAGTTCAAGGTGGTGTATTAGCGGGTGATGTAACTGATGTCTTATTGTTAGACGTAACACCATTATCTTTAGGTATCGAAACCATGGGTGGTGTGATGACTACCTTAATTGAGAAAAACACGACGATTCCAACTAAAAAATCACAAGTGTTCTCAACTGCAGAAGATAACCAAAGTGCAGTAACCATTCACGTATTACAAGGTGAACGTAAACAAGCATCAGCGAATAAATCTTTAGGCCAATTCAACCTTGAAGGCATTAACCCAGCTCCACGAGGTATGCCACAAATTGAGGTGACTTTCGACATTGACGCTGACGGTATTATCCATGTTTCTGCGAAAGATAAAGGTACAGGTAAAGAACAACAAATCACCATCAAAGCCTCTTCAGGTTTAAGTGATGAAGAAATTCAAAAAATGGTTCGTGATGCAGAAGCAAACGCTGAAGCAGACCGTAAATTTGAAGAATTAGTACAAGCTCGCAACCAAGCAGATCACCTTGTACACAGCACACGTAAACAATTAGAAGAAGCCGGTGACAAAGTTCCAGCTGAAGATCGTGCAGCAATTGAAAGTGCATTAAGCGATTTAGAAACAGCTGCGAAAGGGGAAGATAAAGCGGCTATCGAAGCTAAACTTCAAGCGCTTGCAGAAGTTGCTCAAAAACTTGTTCAAGTGGCTCAACAGCAAGCTGATGCACAACAAGCTCAAAGCAACAGCAAACCAAATGATGATGTTGTTGATGCTGAGTTTGAAGAAGTGAAAGACAACAAATAATTTCACTTTAACCTAAATCAAAGGGCGTAGCGATACGCCCTTTTGGTGTATTCATTCATCAACATTTTTCCTGATTTTATTAAAAAAAGTGAAGTCAGGAAAAATAAACCCGGAGGATAAATGGCGTTAAAACTCTACCCAATCGTACAACAACGCTTAAATAACAACATAGCAAATGAGATAATCTCACCCCTTTGGCAAAACAATCTTGATAAACTACCACAAGGTCACTGTTGTTATGGCATCTATTTTAATTATGCTACGAATTACCAGGCAGACTATGATTTTGCGATTGCAAGTGAGGTTGTATTAGAAACCGATATTCCGGTGATTGAAATTGAAGATTTGAATTTCTATGAAGTTTTTCGTTGCAAAGTAGATGAAATTTATCAAACATGGCAACTAATCTGGAAAAAAGAACAACAAGGTTTACTTAAGCGGGCTTATTCGGTGGATTTTGAAAAATACCACTCTGATGGTTTGGTAGAAATTTATATCGCTGTTGTACCACATTGCTAAGTTCAAAGTGCGTAAAATTTTATAAAAAACGACCGCACTTTACCCCAAAACAAACACAACTAAAGGAAAAAACAATGAAATTCGAAACGAAATGCCTCCATGCTGGCTATAGCCCTAAAAACGGTGAGCCACGTGTTCAACCTATCGTGCAAAGCACGACTTATACCTACGATTCCGCAGAAGAAATTGGCAAGCTATTTGATTTACAAGCTGCTGGCTATTTTTATACTCGCTTAGCAAACCCAACAACAAATGCGGCTGAAGAAAAAATCACGGCACTTGAAGGTGGCGTGGCAACAATGTGTACTGCTTCTGGTCAATCTGCGGTTTTCTATGCGATGTTGAATATTTTAGAAGCAGGCGATCATTTCATTTCCTCTTCTTATGTGTATGGCGGTACTTACAATTTATTTGCCCATACATTCAAAAAAATGGGTATCGAAGTGACTTTTGTGGATCAAGATTTACCGCTTGAAGAACTCAAAAAAGCGATTCGTCCAAATACAAAAGCCGTTTTTGCTGAAACCATTGCGAACCCCGCTTTACGTGTGTTGGATATAGAAAAATTTGCTACTTTAGCAAAAGCTGCAGAAGCACCATTATTAGTTGATAATACCTTTGCAACGCCCTATTTTTGTCGTCCAATCGAATTTGGCGCAAATGTGGTCATTCACAGCACATCTAAATATTTAGATGGCCATGCTATTGCCTTAGGTGGCTCAATTACTGATGGCGGTAACTTTAATTGGAATAACGGTAAATATCCGCAATTAAGCACGCCAGACCAAACTTATCATGGTTTGGTTTACACAGAAACCTTCGGCCCTGCGGCTTATATTGTCAAAGCACGCGTGCAATTAATGCGTGATTTAGGTGCTACACCAGCTCCTCAAAATAGTTTCTTATTGAATGTAGGTATGGAAACCCTTGCGCTTCGCATGCAACGCCATTATGAAAATGCACAGGCCGTAGCCGAGTTTTTAGAAAAACATCCACAAGTCGCTAAAGTGAATTACCCTGGCTTATCGAGCTCACCAGATTACTCGCTCAAACAAAAATATTTACCTAATGGTTTGTGTGGTGTCATTTCCTTTGAGATTAAAGGTGGCAAAGAAACCGCGGCAAAATGGTTAAACGCGTTACAAATGACCTCTCGTGAAGTACACGTAGCCGATATTCGTACTTGTGCGTTACACCCAGCGACTTCAACGCATCGCCAATTAAGTGAAGCTGAACTAGAACAAGCGGGTATTTCTGCAGGACTTATTCGTCTTTCTTGCGGTATTGAAAATATTCAAGATATTTTAGCCGATTTAGAGCAAGCATTCGCTGCAGCGAAATAAGTCATTAATTAATGAATTTACCCTTGATATTTCTGACTTCAACATTATTTTTATTCTTAGGTATGTTGTTAACGCAATACCATACAATAACAAAATAAAATTTTTTAAATTTATATTTTTAACCGGAAAACGAAAACATTATGGCAAAGAAAGATTATTACGACGTTCTTGGTGTTGAACGTGGCGCAGATGAAAAAGCAATTAAACGTGCTTACAAAAAACTCGCCATGCAATATCACCCTGATAGAACCAAAGGTGATAAAGCCAAAGAAGAAAAATTTAAAGAAATCCAAGAAGCCTATGAAATCCTAGGTGATAAAGAAAAGCGTGCGGCTTACGATCAATACGGCCATGCAGCCTTTGAACAAGGCGGCATGGGAGGCGGTGGCTTCGGTGGCGGATTCAGCGGTACTGATTTCGGTGATATTTTTGGAGATATGTTCGGTGATATCTTCGGTGGTGGCGGACGCGGTCGTCAACGTGTAGTACGTGGTGAAGATTTACGTTATGACATCCAAATTACGTTAGAAGAAGCCGTAAAAGGTACAACTAAAGATATCCAAATCAATACGCTTGCACACTGTGATAGCTGTGATGGTACCGGCGCAGAAAAAGGCTCAAAAGTTGAAACATGTCCAAGCTGTCATGGTTCTGGTCGTATTCGTCGCCAACAAGGTTTCTTTGTGACTGAAGCGGTTTGTCCAACTTGTCATGGCTCGGGTAAGAAAATTGAAAAACCATGTAAAAGCTGTCATGGCGAAGGTCGTGTTCACAAGAAGAAAAGCCTTTCTGTTAAGATCCCAGCTGGGGTGGATACCGGCAACCAATTACGCTTAAGCGGTGAAGGTGCGGCTGGCGAAAATAGTGCACCAGCAGGTGATTTATATGTGGTCATTCACGTTAAAGAACATCATATCTTTGAACGTGATGGCAATAACCTCTACTGCGAAGTGCCAATCAGTTTTTCAATGGCTGCGTTAGGTGGTGAGATTGAAGTTCCAACCTTAGACGGTAAAGTGAAACTCAAAATCCCTGCTGAAACCCAAACAGGGAAACTCTTCCGTATGCGTGGTAAAGGGGTAAGCTCTACACGTAGTGGCTACGCAGGTGATCTCATTTGTCGCGTGGTGATTGAAACACCGGTGAACTTAAATAAAGAACAAAAAGAATTATTAGAAAAACTGGAAGAGAGTTTGAAAGGACAAAAGTCGCATAGTCCGAAATCTTCAAGCTTTTTAGACGGTGTGAAAAAATTCTTTGATAACTTAGGTAAGTAAGCCTAAACAGAAAGTGCGGTCAATTTTAAAACTATTTTGAAATTGACCGCACTTTTTTATTGATAAAAAAGGACCTATCCATGGGTCCTTTTTCTCTCTATTATTCTTTAAGCTTTAACCATTTGCTGGACAATGTTCCGGCTGTCATTGCACCATTCACATTCAGTGCAGTTCGTCCCATATCAATTAATGGTTCAATTGAAATCAATAAACCGACTAATTCTAACGGGAGATTTAAAGTCGATAACACCACAATTGCAGCAAAGGTTGCACCACCACCCACTCCAGCAATACCGAAAGAGGAAATCGCCACCACTAATACTAATGTTGCAATATAGCTCACCGTAAATGGATCAACACCCACTGTTGGCGCCACCATTACCGCTAGCATCGCAGGATAAATCCCCGCACAACCATTCTGTCCGATTGTTGCCCCAAAGGTAGCAGAAAAGTTTGCTACAACAGGATTATTACCCAGTTTATCTGTTTGAGTTTCAATGTTTAACGGAATACTCGCTGCACTTGAACGAGAGGTAAAAGCAAAGCTCAATGTTGACAATGCTTTTTTGAAGTAAGTGATTGGGTTAATACCAGATAAGCCAAGTAGTACGCCATGCACAATAAACATCAAGATAATCGCAATATAAGACGCAACAATAAAGCTACCTAAACTCAGAATATCTTCCCATTTTGATATAGCCGCCATTTTAATCATTAACGCGAACACACCGTAAGGGGTTAAACGAATGACAAAGCGTACTAAACGCATGACTAATTTATTTAATGTATCAACCCCTTGTGCAATACGATCACCGAGTGATTGATCTTCTTTGCGTAAACTTAACGCTGCCACACCTAAAAATGCAGAGAAAATCACGGTACTGATAATCGAAGTTGGATTTGCTCCAGTTAATTCTGCAAATGGATTTTTAGGAATAAAAGAAATCAACATTGCTGGAATAGAAAGGTTGCTGACTTGATCTACACGACCTACGACTTTCGCCTGTGCTGCTAATTCACGCTCACCGGCCACTAAACCTTCTGCAGTTAAACCAAACACTTTCACCATAATGATACCGATTAATGCCGCAATAGCGGTAGTAACTAAAAGCACGGAAAGTACGCTAAAACTGATTTTGCCTAATGAGCCGGCTTGATTTAAACGCGTAATCGCAGAAAGGATCGATACGAACACCAACGGCATTACAATCATTTGGAGTAAGCGAACATAACCGCCGCCCACTAAATTGATCCAATCCAAGGCGGTTTTCACGGTTTCTTGCTCACTTAAGGATTGCAGTAATGCACCGCCTACAAGCCCTAATAACAAACCAACAAATACCGTTTGACCTAATTTTTGCGTACTACGATAGAGATAATTAAGCCCTAAAAGCACAGCAACAAAAAGCACTAAAGTAATAAATAACATTTTTGTTCCTTAAGAAGTTGATAAGTAAGTCTATTTAATGGTTTTTATTAACGGAAATAAAATGTTTTTTAGGAATGAAATATAACTAAATAGAATTTAAAAGGGATAAACGATTTTATCCCTTTTTAAAATTGAAAAGAGAGTGATTGCTAGACGACAGAAATCGCTTTTATTTGCACATAAACATCCATGCCTTGAGCAAAATGCAATTCATTAAACGCCCATTTACTGATACTTGCCCAAACTTTATGCCCTTCCACCAATACCGCAATATCAATACGATTCTTTTGCGGAACGATTTGTACAATTTGCCCACGTAAGATATTACGAATACTCGTTTGCTCTGGCTTACTGAGAGTGAGTGATACATCGGAACTATAAATGCAGACGCGTACTTTTTCATTCGCTTGATGATACACTTCGTTGATCCAAAGTTGCTGTTCGCCTAAAGAAAGTGCGGTCATTTTATAGGTTGGATTATGCAAATAGACAGGCAACGCCAACACACTACTCTGTTCCGATTCGCCTTTCCAAGGGGCAAATAACGGACTGTTCCAAACATTTTCTAAGGTGTCATAGGCTTTCACTTTGCCGTTTTCCATCAGGACAACACGATCGGCCAAGCGTAATAATTCATCTAAACTGTGCGTCACATATAAAATCGGCACATTAATTTCTTTGGATAGACTTTCCAAATATTGCATAAGCTCACGTTTGCGAGGCACATCTAAAGCTGAAAGCGGTTCATCCATTAACAAAATATCAGGATCCGTTAATAAGGCTCGCCCAATCGCCACACGTTGTTTTTCGCCACCGGATAAAGTAAGTGGATAGCGTTTGAGTAAAGGTTCAATACCAAGTAGCTGAACGATATAGTCAAAATCTTCACGACTTACATTCTTCATGCCATAACGTAAATTGCCTTTGACATTGTAATGGGGAAATAAACGCGCATCTTGGAATACATAGCCGATTTTGCGCTGATGCACGGGGAGATTCTCACCGTTCTCCACATCCACCAAAGTGCGGTCATTTAAACGAATAAATCCTTGATCGGGATGAGTTAAGCCACTCACTAAATTAATCAATGAGGTTTTCCCCGAACCTGACAAACCAAAAATAGCCGTCACACCTTGAGTTGGCAGTTGCAGATCTGCACGTAAGGTTAGGCGACCTAATTGTTGTTGTACATTAATGTGTAGCATCGCCCTGCCCCAATTTTTTCTGCATCCGTTTGCTTAAGGCTTCGGAAAGCAATAAGGAAATCAATGAAAGGATCACCGCAAACAAGCAAAGGCGCGCAGTTTGTGCTTCTGCGCCTGGTGTTTGGATGAATGAATACATCGCTAAAGGAATGGTTTGGGTTTCCCCCGCAATATTAGATACGAAAGTAATGGTTGCACCAAATTCCCCTAAAGAACGAGCAAACCCTAATACTAAACCCGCCAATACACCAGGTAGAGAAAGGGGTAACGTAATCGTGAAAAAAACTCGACAAGGCGAAGCGCCAAGCGTTTGTGCGGCTTGCTCTAATTTAAAATCAATGCTTTCCAAAGAAAGACGAATCGCCCGCACGACCAATGGAAATGCCACCACTGCAGAAGCTAATACCGCCCCCTTCCAGCTAAAGCCAAAAGATAAACCAAACCATTGATATAAATACTTACCAATAAAACCATTACGCCCCATAGCGACTAATAATAAATAACCGATTACCACTGGTGGTAACACCAAAGGCAGATGAATAATTCCTGTAACCAGAGACTTACCGTAAAATTCCTTACGAGCCAGTAACCAAGCGATAAAAATCGCGAAAGGTAAACTCCAAAGCATAGAACTCAATGCAACACTCATACTTAAGTGAATTGCATCCCATTCCATAGGGCTTAATTGAAACCAAGAGAGCAAAATATTTCCTTGTATATATCGATATGATTAAATTTCTTTATAGATAACAAAAAGGACAGTTTCCTGTCCTTTTCTTGTAAAACGAAGCCTCATTATTTCACAGAGAAACCATATTCAACAAATACTTTCTTCGCGGCATCAGATTCTAAGTAATTAAGAAAATCACGAGTATCTGCATTATCATGATCTTTTAAAATCGCTGCTGGGTATTCTACCGGTTTATAACTGTCTTTCGGGAACACACCTACTGTTTTCACCTCTTTACTCACTTTCGCATCGGTACCATATACAATACCGTAAGGTGCTTCAGCACGTTCAACTAAGGCGAGTGCACCACGTACATCTTTCGCACGAGCTAATTTAGCTTTAACTTGATCCCATAAATTCAATTTCGTTAATGATTCTTCTGCATATTGTCCTGCAGGAACGTGGGCAGGGTCACCCACAGATAAATAACTATCTTTTAAGCCTTTAATCCATTCGCCTTTTGCAACATCAACTGAATTAACAGTGCTTTTAGCTGGCGCAATTAATACTAACTCATTACCCACTAATACTTTTTCAGTTTCTTTTACTGTAAGGTTTTTATCAGATAAATATTTCATCCATTTATTGCTAGCTGAGATAAATAAATCTGCTGGCGCACCTTCTTCAACTTGTTTAGCTAAAGTGGATGAAGATGCAAAAGAAAACACTACTTCATTACTTGCTTTTTCAGCTTTATACTTCTCTGCAATTTGTTGTAACGCATCAGTCATGGAAGCGGCTGCAAATACAGTGATTTTTGCAGATGCAGCGAAAGACACGCCCATACCTGCAATTAAAAGTGCGGTTGCAAATTTGGTTAATTTCATTATTTATCTCCTATATAAATGAAACTATATGTAAAAAAATATACTGCGCTTGAATTATAACTTTAATTTTAAAATAAGCATACAGAAAAAAACAAAAATCAAGTAAAATAAGCAAAATTATGTATTAGGAGGAGATGATGAAACAAACTGAAATTTTACTGACAATCAAACTTCATCAAAAATTATTTATAGACCCAAAACGTGTTCGCCTCTTAAAAGAAATTAAAGAATGTGGCTCAATTAATCAGGCAGCCAAAAATGCAAAAGTGAGCTATAAAAGTGCGTGGGATCACCTTGAGGCGATGAATAAAATTAGCCCCAAACCGCTTTTAGAACGTAATATCGGTGGGAAAAATGGGGGCGGTACTTCATTAACCACTTATGCTGAGCGTTTGCTGCAGCTTTATGATTTGCTCGAACAAACACAAGAGCACGCCTTCCATATTCTTCAAGATGAGACTATTCCACTCAATAGCTTGCTTTCAGCGACAGCAAAATTCTCCTTACAAAGTAGTGCGCGTAATCAATTTTTTGGTAAGGTTGCGAGTCAACATATTGTTAACTCCCGCTGCATTGTTGCGGTAAATATTCAGGATTTAGCTCATCCATTACATGTTTCAATCACAATGCGCAGTGCTGAGCGTCTAAAACTCATTACTGAAAAAGAAGTGATGGTGATGTTTAAAGCGCCTTGGGTGAAAGTTAGTGCCATGGCATCGGAAGAAAAAAGTAATATCTTCCAAGCAACAATTCTTTCTATGCAAAATGAAGAAGCAATTTTGCAAATAAAAGACAGCTCAATTGAATTTTGTGCAAGTATTCATAGTAAGGATGGCTGGAAAGTGGGACAAGAAGTGTGGTTACATATTGAGCCAGAACAAATCATCTTGGCAACATTGAAATAATCCTAAAACAAAAAGTGCGATCAAAATTGATCGCACTTTATTATTTTCGCTTATAACGCAATCTCATCAATCGGGCGTCCAAAACTTGGCAAAAAGACTTGTAAAAAATAATCCATTTCCTGGCTGTGCCATTGTTCCATCAAATTTTCTAAACGTTTTTTAGCTGTTTTAAATTCGTGGTTACCATGCTCTAATTCAAATTGAGCTTTAATGTAAGCACAAATCAAATCCGCTTGCTTTACTAAATGCTTTTCTTCTGGGCTAAATTGCTCACTATCTAAGTATGGAGCAAAGCTCTCTTGCAACTCAGTCGGAAGCAAGCTAATTAAATGTAATTCGGCTGCCGCTTCAATGTCTTTATAAGCATGAGTGATTTCAGAATTGAAATACTTAATTGGGGTCGGCAAATCACCAGTAAAAATTTCAGAGGTATCATGATACATCGCCACTACCGCAATACGCTCAGGATTCACTTCACCACCAAAAAACTGATTTTTAATAATCGCTAAGGCTTGTGCTACAAAGGCAACTTGCAAGCTATGCTCCGCCAAGTTTTCCTTTTCAATATTACGCATCAATGACCAACGCTGAATTAAGCGAAGACGATCTAAACAGGCAAAAAAGTGACTGGTTTTAACTTCCACAAGATATCCTTAGTTAGATGGTAGCTCTTCAATAATTACGGGGAGATCAATCACCTTACCTAAGCGAGAAATCGTGATGATAACTTCTGTATTTGGTTTGGTATCACTAATAATTTGCATCATTTCACGAATAGACAGATTATCTCGTTTATTTAAACGTAAAATAACATCCCCCACTTGAATGCCTGCTTTCGCTGCGGGACTATTGGCTGTCACGCCGGTGATAACAATACCACCGTTTGAGTTAGAAGTGATCTCACTTTGTACGCCAAAGTAACCACGAATCACGCGGCCATCTCGGATAATTTTATATAGCACATCATTGGCAATACTGATTGGAATCGCAAAATTTAGGCCTTCTGCAATTTCATTGGCTGTTTTACCAATACTTAACGTGCTGATGCCCACTAATTCGCCAGCTGAGTTAATCAACGCGCCACCAGAGTTACCACGGTTAATTGATGCATCTGTTTGAATAAAGTTTTGACGACCTAAAGAATCCCCTACGGCACTACGCCCTACCGCACTGATAATTCCTTGTGACACACTTTGACCTAGGTTATACGGATTACCAATGGCTAATGCAATATCTCCAACACGCACTTGGCGTTCTTTATTTTGTGGAATTGTAGAAAGATTGGTTGCTTTAATTTTTAATACCGCAAGATCCGTTAAATTGTCTGAGCCAATTAAATTAGCTTCATAAATACTACCGTTTTGCAGCGCGACCACAATTTGATCGGCATTTTGGATAACGTGTTTATTAGTGAGAATATAACCGTCTTTCGTCATAATCACACCAGAACCTAAGTTATTTACCTGTAATTGATCACTATCATTAATGCTGGCAGAAGAAAAAGATCGGTTGTACACATTCACCACAGCAGGAGAAGCAATTCTCACGGCACTGTTGAACGAAACGATATCATCAGCAGAGAAAAGGCTGCTGTTATTGAGCTTAGGAACAGCAAATAAAATAACGCCTGCCGCAGCAAGCCCCCAAAGGGCGGAGTGGAAAAGTTTTTTAAACATTTTTATGCTTGTATTAATAAGTTAGGTAAATAACTGAGTTTTAAATCATCCTCAATTCTTTCACATTCTTGCAGTTGCCACAATGGGGCATCTGCAAGTTTTTCCAAATGCGGGAGTTGGCATAATCCTCGAGCTTTATCTCCCAAGAGTTTCGGGGAGACATAAATGATTAATTCATCTACAGCATGTTGTTCAATCAAGCTACCCGCTAAATTGGCGCCAGCTTCAACCCAAACAGAATTCACTTGTCTCTTGCCTAATTCTGTCATCAACATATCGAAATCATAGTTTTCTGACAGTAAAATTTGCTCACAGAAATCTGGGAATACAGACATATCTCGAGGGATTGAACCCACAAGCCAAACTGGCGAATGGGTATGGAATAATTGATGGCTTGGCTGAACTCGATTTTTAGAATCTAAAATAACACGAATAGGCTGCCGCACGGTTTCTTCGGCATATTCTGTTTTTAAATCATCGGGAAATTGATTCCAGCGCACGTTCAAGCTTGGATCATCAGCTAAGACGGTAGCACTTGTTGATAAAAGTGCGGTCGCTTTGGCTCTCATTTTTTGTACATCCGCACGAGCTGCTTCGCCTGTAATCCATTTGCTTTCACCGCTCGCCATGGCTGTTCGACCATCTAAACTCATGGCTAATTTCAGCTGCACATAAGGCTTGCCGGTTCGCATACGTTTTAGAAAACCTTTATTTAAGGCTTCTGCTTGTTCGTTCAATAAATTGACCGCACTTGGTATGCCTGCATCGGCTAACATTTTTAAGCCCTTGCCTGCCACTTGAGGATTAGGATCTGCCATAGCGGCAACAACTCGACTAACCCTCGCTTCAATTAAACCTAATGCACAAGGTGGTGTGCGGCCATAATGAGAACAAGGCTCAAGCGTTACATAAGCCGTTGCGCCTTTCGCTTTCTCACCGGCATCGGCCAACGCCATTCGTTCTGCATGAGGCTGACCAGCTTTAAAATGAAACCCTTTCCCGACAATTTCACCATTTTTAACTAACACACATCCCACCGATGGATTCGGCGCGGTGGTGTACTGCCCTTTTGCCGCAAGCTCAAGAGCCAGTTGCATAAATTTTACGTCATCGGAGGAAAAGGTGTCACTCATATTAATCCTTTAAGCTTTCAATTTCTTTGGTAAATTCATTGATATTATCAAAGCTCAAATAAACAGACGCAAAACGAATATACGCCACTTTATCTAATTCTTTCAGCTCATTCATGGCTAATTTGCCCACGAGATGACTTGGCACTTCACGTTCACCCGTGGCACGTAATTGGATAATAATATGGCTGATTGCTTTTTCCACATCATCTGAACTTACAGGGCGTTTTTCTAACGCATGTTGAATACCGCTACGCAATTTATCTTCGTTAAACGGCTCGCGTGACCCATCATTTTTAATAATTTTTGGCACGACTAATTCGGCGGTTTCAAAGGTAGTAAAGCGTTCATGACAATTCCCGCATTCCCGACGACGACGCACTTGATACCCATCAGAAACCAAACGGCTGTCAATCACCTTAGTTTCTTCAGTTGAACAAAACGGACAACGCATTTTAGCTCCTTTTCAAAATGATTCTTAAGCCAGTATCTTATCAAAAATCCAGGATCTTTTCGATCTGAAGATCCGCGTTAAGTCAACATTTCTCCAAACCACGATGTAGTTTGTTTCACTAACTGCAAAAGACCATCCTGCGATTTAAATTGTTCTGTTTGCCCCAATATCCTCACCCAATAAGGATCGGCTTTTCTATAACCATAAGGATCAGTTTTCGCAAGGGATTCGATATTCGTTAAAACATTGTCAAAATTGACTGCATTTTCATCTTTCTCAATAAACTTCGCTATATTTTCCGTTGGAATGAGCTGAATTTGTTGCTGGCTTTGTAGATAGGCCTCAACGTACATTTTCAGTTTCTCAAGTGCGGTTGATTTTTCTATTGTTTTTAATGTTAAATCCTTATCTTTAGCGATAATTCGTGGTGGCATTGCGTTCTCTTTTGTCGCCAGTTGAATCAGATAATAAAGCCATGGGCGAATACGATAACGATCCTTATATTTTGCAAATCTCCATTCGATTATCTGATTTTCATCACCAAATAACGGCTCCATATAGCCAAACAAACGAATATTGCCTTGTGCCGTTTCCACCACAAAATCGACACTCTCACTATGTGGTAAAGAATAATCCTTAATTTTCTCTTTAAAAGCCAATACATCAGCACGAATGTCTTGCTCACAAACCTCCGCAAACTCGCCGCGTGGCATGATGCCTTTTACTCGCTGTTTCGCAAAATAATCGTTAAATTTCGCTTCCTCTAAATGCAATAACTCATTATTAATGCGATAACGATCCAAACCATTTAACGTGAAGTTTTCACTTTCTTCAATGCGCTCGTCTTCATCTCGGAAATACACACCAAGCTGCTTTTCAAAAAAGAATCTCACTGGATTTTCAACAAAACTCACAAAACGATCGAGTTCAATTTCCGCTATTGGCTCTTGATTTTCCCCCATCAGCACAACAAATTCATGACATTTTCTTTCTTGGAATTGAGCAATTGGCAGCCATTTTTTCGCAAAAGAGCGGTTAATTTTCCCTTCATTTTGGAAATTGCTTGGACTAAACGCCGTCATTGGATGTTGTTCAATCCTCAAGCTATCGTCCGAATAATGATTAATATAATCAACCAACTGACTCACTAATACAGAAGGTTCTTTGGGTTGATTATCAATAATTGAACAGCCCACATAACTCACATAAAAATGGGATCTTGCGGCTAGCAAAGCCTCAAGGAATAAGTAACGGTCATCATCTCGACGAACACGATCGCCTTTTTGATGATGATATTGCATCAAGTCAAAACTATTTGGCGTATGACTGCGTGGGTAATCCACCTCATTCATTCCGAGCAAACACACTACTTTGAAAGGAATAGAGCGCATTGGTAAAAGCGTACAGAAATTCACTTTCCCCGCTAAGAAACGAAGGCTGTTTGGCGTTTCTTCTAAACGTGCAGACATCACTTCCGCAATGACATCCGCTTGCAAAGTTTCTTCAAAATTGACGGTCTGCAAATCATCGGCAAAGGCATTGATACAATCTTGAATATAAAATAAGGTATCCGCAGTTTCTTCATTTTGCACAAAGAAATTCTTCAAAAGTGCGGTCAATTTTTCACGCCATTTTTCAATATTGTGTGCCTTTTGCAAATCTTGATGCCATTTATTTAAAGCCGTAAAAAATTGATTCACCGCACCAACTAACTGCCCTTTCAATCCATAGCTACTATCAAGTCCAAGGCTGTCTTGCCAAACGCCTTGTTCTTCACGCATCGCATAACCTAAAGTCATACGTTCAAGCCCTGCCTGCCATGCGTTAAAATTCAATGTATTCTGCAATTTTTCTAAACCAAAGCGAATCCCCGACTCTTTCACCCATTCACGAATTTGCTCGAGATCTGCAAGGGCAATGTTAAAACGCTCACGGATAGCGGGAATATCTAATAAAGCCAGTACCTCTTCTGCGCCAAACTGACTTTCTCTTAAATTTAACAGAGAAAGATAGCTCGACACGATCACATCACTTTCAGATAATTTACTGTCCGAAATTGAGAATGGAATAGCGGGTGCATCTGTACTATTCGCACCAAAGACAGCCTGAATATAAGGCGTATATTGGTTAACATCGGCCACCATGACCACTACATCTTTTGGTGTAATCTGTTCTTCTTTTGGTTTATGCTGATTCTGATTGAATAAATCCAACAAATAATCATGTAGCACTTCAACTTCTCGCATCGCGCTATGGCAAGATTTCACCACTAAAGAGCGGTCATTTTTCGCGACATTTAATGCACCATGGCTTAACGTCAAAATTTGAGTTTGGATCTGGCCTAACAAGGTTTTTTCGGGAAGTTCTGCATAGTAATCACGCGAAATGGCTTGAATATTTTCTTCATCTCGCACTAATTGATAGAGAAAATCCCGTCCCATTTTTCCCCAAGAGGCTAAAAGCGGATTCCCGCTGAACAATTCTTCTTGTTGATTGGTGTAATCAAGATCGGCAGGTTCCCATGACACTTGCTCGGCTGAAATTAAAGGCTTCACATCGTCGCTTTCTTTCAAGAAACGCTGTCTTTCTAATAAATAGGATTTACTCAGATCTCGCAAATCGCCCCAATATTCTTGACATGGATTATTGAAGAATAAATGTACATCTGTTTTAGCTGAAATACCTTGGAAAATATTGAGATAAACCGTTGGCAATGCTGGAATACCAAAAATAAAAATACGTTCCGGCAAGTTGAGTGTGGCATTTGGATCACGACATAATGCTAAAAATTGTTGATTGAGTGCAGCACGATGCTTTGCTTTTCCACCGAAATCACGTTGGACATCATCCACCAAGGCTCGCCATAAAATTCCCTGCCAATGAATATTGCCTTTAATTTGAGAAAGAAAGGTAGGATTTAACGCCGAAAGGCCCTGCTTTTGGTGATTAATCTGAGCCAAGATTTTTTCATCGTTATTTTCTTCCCATGCGGCAATCCATTCGGGGCGATAGACGAGATATTGGTCAAATAAATCGGCAACTTTTAGGCTTAATTGATAAAGTTTTTGTTGTTCTGATGCAGGTGAAGATGCTAAATATTTTTTTAATGGTTCAAATTCTTTTTGCTGTAAAAAGGTAGGGATTAATCGCATTAATCGCCATAACGTTGAATCTTTTTCAAAAGGGTTTTGCGTGGAAACATTCGGCAAATTATCGGCATAAAGTTTCCAAATAAAACTGGAAGGCATGGGGAATTGGAAATTCGCTGCAACGCCGCGTTTTTTAGCAATTTCCATTTGCAACCATTGTGCCATCCCCGGACTTTGCACCAACACAATGTCAGATTGAAACGGATCATGTTGTGGCAAATTTTCCAACAGCGAAACTAAAATATCCTTTTGAATTTCCGGTTGGTTTGAATAATAAGTAACGAACAAAGTAACGCCCTTTTGAAAGCAAAAACAATGCGTTATTTTACTCGGTTTTCAATGAAAATTCACCTTGAGGATAGCGTATATTCACTTGATGATGACTGCATTGAATTGCAAATTGAATGCCATTTTGTTGTATGCTATTTTCACAAGACAAGCCTAAAAACTGTCGTTGAGCCTGATTTTCAGCAATTTGAATCGCCTGAAATTCTTGAAAAAGTCTGACCGCACTTTTCCGTTGCTCGGTCGTCCACCGATTAAAGATCAAAAACAACCCGCTGAAAATCGATAAGGCTAATAAAAGTGACATTAACGACATGCCTTTATTCACTTTGATCTTGCGCACTTAAATCACTCCAACTTTTATCCACCAAACGCCATTGGCTATATTCTTGTACGAGTTTTGTCACCACAGCTTTACCGTAAGCTACCGTCACATTCTCCTCTAACTTAAGCAAACCACCTGTAATCACTGCACCACTAATACGCCCTTTGCCTGTTAAAGTTAAATCTCCTTCTGCTAGCAGAATACCACTTACATTCCCTTTAACTTCTAATTGGTTTTGCGTCATCCAATACACTTGTGGTGTTTTTTGAGCAGTTAAAGTAGTATCTACTTTCACAAAGTGCGGTTGAAAATCAGTTTGTTTTTCACTGGAAATAAAATCTCGCAGCATATTTTCATTAATGCCTTTTGTGGGCGATTTCTTAAATAACTCAGCGCGTTCACACCAAACAGAATAGGCGACTTTATCCTCTGCCCCTGAAGACTCGAAAAAGACTTGTTTCACTTTTTCAGCACCATTTAAAGGCAAGTTTTGGCAAATATGTTTTTGTTGCTGCTGACTGATTTTCTGTAACGCAAGGCTTTGTTCTACATAATATTTTCGCTGACTCATTTGAGATCGAAAAAACGCAAAGATCTGTTCATCAAATAATAAGATCAGCGCCAATAAGCCTGAAAGTAAAATCAGTGCCGTCAGTGTCACAATCCCTTTTTTCATCATCATTCTTCTTGATTTAATAAAGGCACTACAAGCGAAGTTTCATATTGAATATGCTTATATGCGGCAAGATGCCCTGTGAGTTTAATTTCAATCCCTTTCCCTGCCTTTAACCAATCAAAACGTAATTGAGAAATCTCAAACTCTTTTTCATCCAATAAATCTGTCCATCCCCCACCGGCGTTACAAGTAGATTGAGCTAAGGCTCTCTGACACTCTGCTGAACGACAATCCGCATTTACCGCATTTTTATAAGTTTGTTTGGTTTCGATCATTTTCTCGTTAAGTTTGTAACCAAACAGCTCTTTTTCGATATTTTTTGCCACATTTTTAACACCGTTTACGCAGGTGTTTTTTGTGTATTTTTCACCAATACAGCCATTACTATTTAAATCATAAAAAAATAAGACGCAGCTATTTGATGGAGCATTGTCTGCTTGAGCAATGATTATTGCTGTGCCCTTTTCGTCTAATTCAAATAAAGCCAGATTATCCTCGATTAGTTTTGGGTTTGTGGCTCGAAAGCCTACGCGACGCAGATCTTTACCGATGAGTTGAATAGTACGTTGTAATTCCGCTTGTAATTTGAGTTGTAACATTAAACGCTGATTTTGCTGTTGAGTTTGAGCATAAAACTGTGCAACCAATAGCAACAATAAAGCGGATAAGCCAAGTGAAATCAACAAACTCACCAATGTTTCGCCTTTTAATGGTTTCATCTTGTACATGCACTCGCCGCTTGATCAGACTTTAATTTAATACTGCCGACATTGAAAAAAGAAAACAATGTACGATGCTCTCCAGCTTGCAACATAAAACAATTTGTTTCCATGGTATTTCTGGCCCCATTAAATTTCACCGCCACTTCTGACGGATATAATTTAGGGCCTATCAGCATCGTTTTTCCTTCAAAATAAGGATAGTAAAAATGTGCATAAAGATTTTTAGGACAATTCTGGGGATAAAAACAATCACAAAAATGATCATTTTTTACTTGAGCAGTAATACACCAACGTTGATTCGCCCTATCTTGATTGGCCAAAATAAACCAAATCGCTGATGAATTTTCTGCCCTCGCTTGAATATTGCGTAAGAAAAAATAAAGCCGTTGTTGCTCTTTTTCGAGAAAATATTTAGGATCATTTTTCTGCCATTTAGGCAATGCAAAAGCTAATGTTAAGCTTAAAATAAATAATACAATCAAAGTTTCTAATAAGGTTATCCCTTTATACATAAAATGCCTTCTTTTTTGACCGCACTTTAAAAGCCCTTTAGAAGAAAACCAAATTTGATACTTTAGTTTTGCGATACTGATCGTAAATTTCCTTTAAAAAACGGGAAAAACCGTGAATTAAACATTTTCAACTGGCTATTTACTAAAACTCCCTTATAATAGGCGACCTATTATCTGTTCTTTAAAATCTGGTGGAAATATGAATCCAATGTTAAATATCGCTATTCGTGCGGCACGAAGAGCGGGCAACGTGATTGCTAAAAACTATGAGCGCCGTGATGACATCCAAACAAGTAAAAAAGGTATTAATGATTATGTGACTAGCGTCGATAAAGCCGCTGAAGCAGAGATCATTGAAATCATTCAAAAATCTTATCCTGATCACACAATTATCAGTGAAGAACGTGGTGCATTAGAAGGCAAAGACAGTGATATTCAATGGGTAATTGATCCACTAGATGGCACAACCAACTTCGTGAAAGGTTTGCCACATTTCTCTGTTTCTATTGCTATCCGTGTAAAAAACCGTACCGAAGTGGGTGTGGTTTACGATCCTATTCGTAATGAATTATTCACGGCTGTACGTGGTGAAGGCGCAAAATTAAATGAAGTGCGTTTACGTGTAGATAGCCAAAATGAACTTAATGGGGCGATTTTAGCCACCGGTTTCCCATTCAAACAACCAAGCTTGATGCCAACTCAATTTGCGATCATGAATAACTTAATTGATGAAGCTGCAGATTTCCGTCGTACGGGTTCTGCCGCATTAGACCTTTGCTATGTTGCTTCTGGTCGCGTTGACGGTTATTTCGAAATGGGCTTAAAACCTTGGGATTGCGCAGCGGGTGATTTAATCGTGCGTGAAGCGGGCGGTTTAGTATGTGATTTCAATGCGGGTCACGGCTATTTACGCTCAGGCAATATCGTGGCGGCTCCAGCACGTATTTTAAAAGAAATGCTAAATAAAATTCAGCCTTGCTTAACCGAACAAGTGAAGTAAGACTCAATAAAAAGTGCGGTAGATTTCACCGCACTTTTTTTATGACTAATTTCTTTCGAGTGGCTTTCTATTTTCTTCCGTTTCCGGCTCAAGATCCAATTTAGCCATAAGAAGTTGATCGCCATCTTCTTCTGGGTTGCCTGTCACTAATAATTTATCGCCATAGAAAATGGAATTCGCTCCCGCCATAAAGCACATCGCTTGCATTTCTTCACTCATGCCTTGACGACCAGCAGAAAGACGAACATAACTTTTCGGCATGGTAATACGCGCAACCGCAATGGTACGAACAAACTCCGTCCAATCTAAATCAGCTGCATCAGCCATTGGTGTGCCTTCCACTTTCACTAATTGGTTAATCGGCACTGACTCTGGCTGAGGATCAAGATTTGCCAAGCTTGCAATGAGACCAGCTCGTTCTTTACGGGTTTCATTCATCCCCACAATACCACCACAGCAAACTTTTAAACCAGCATGACGCACTTTTCCTAATGTGCTTAAACGATCATCAAAACGGCGTGTACCAATGACATTGTGATAATTCTCTGGCGCTGTATCTAGATTGTGGTTGTAATAATCCAATCCTGCATCTTTTAACTCTTCCGCCATACCATCTTGCAACAAACCAAAAGTACCGCACGTTTCTAAGCCGATATCTTTTACCGCACGAATAATCGCCGTGACTTTTTCCATATCCTTTGGTTTTGGCCCACGCCATGCCGCGCCCATGCAGAAACGCCCTGCACCACGTGCTTTAGCAATTTTGGCTTTTTCGACAATTTCATCAATATCTAAGATCTGCTGATTTTGTACACCTGTTTGATAACGTGCTGATTGTGGGCAATAACCACAATCCTCTGGACAGCCACCCGTTTTAATCGACATCAACGTCGATAACTGTATCGCACCAGGGTTGAAATGCTCTCGATGCACTTGAGCTGCACGATAGACTAATTCTAAAAAAGGTGTTTCAAATAACGCTTCGATTTTACAAACAGACCAATACTCTACTGAAGGATGGGGCGTAATGGATGAAAGCTGTACTACATTTGTGGTTGTCATTATATTTTCCTCGTTTAAGCTACTTAGCTTTTATTAATTTGAGCATATTACTCTGCAATATGATAAAAAGAGATCAGATCACTTTTCCTTGATGAATTTCAATCACTCGATCAATATGCCGTTCAATTTCTTTGGGTTGATGTGTCACCAGTAACATGGTGAGCTTTTTTTCTTCACATAATTGATCCATTAAATCCTGCATTTCAATGCGTAATTTAGGATCAAGTGCAGAAAATGGCTCATCCAATAATAAAATGGGTTTATCTCGTAGCAAACAGCGCGCCAGTGCCACTCGCTGTTTTTGTCCACCTGAAAGTGCGATCGGTTTTCTCGTTAAAAAATCCTGTAAATTGACCGCACTTGCAGCTTGTTCTACAAGTGCTTTTTCTTCTGCATTTAAGGCTAAATTCGGTTTTAAACCTAAAGCGATATTCTCTTCCACAGAAAGATGAGTAAAGAGATTATTTTCCTGAAATAGCATGGAAACATGGCGTTCAAAAGGTGCCGTTTTAGTATGATTTTCACCATTTAGCCAAATCTCGCCACTATCAGCATATTCAAAGCCGGCAATTAAATTCAGCAAGGTACTTTTCCCTGCGCCACTTTCACCAATGATGGCGATTTTTTCCTGGGCTTGAATCTGTAAATCAAATACCATCGGCATGGATTGATAATTGAAGACTACATTATTTAATTTAATCATGTTGTTCCTTCTGCCCTTCAATAAACATAAATAAACCTAAACATAAGCCCAATAAAATCAATGCCGTCACTGCCGCTTCTTGGCTTCGATATTGCCCGATTTGTTGATAAAGCAAATGAGGCAACGAAGTAAAGTCAGGGCTACCAAATAAAGCTATTGCCGTAAAATCGCCTAGTGATAAAGTCGTTGCAAGCGCCAAGGCATATTTCAATGGGGCTTTTAGCAGCGGATATTCAATTAAACAAAAACGCTGCCAACCTGTAATATTCAGCGATAAACAAAGTTTTTCATAATATTGCATCGATTGATTCATTGGCGTATTAAGAATTTTGATCACAAATGGCAAGGCAGCCAAGGCGTTGCAAACCGATACCACTACAAACAAATGCCCTGCTGAAAAATCAATATCTTGTAACCAAAGGAATAAGCCGACTGCTAAAACGATCGTCGGAATGGCTAAAATCATCATGCCCCCCGTTAAAATTAAGTGGACTAATTTGGGGCGATATAACCATTGTAGTTGCCGTGAAAGCAATAATAAGAAAAATCCAAATAATACCGATAAAATCCCGGCTGTCGGTGCCATGGTTAATGAATAAGCAAACGCTTTCCATAATTGTGGATTTTGCCAATAGCCAAATAATTGAGTTGCAGATAAACCTTGAAAAACAATATTGAATAAGGGACTTAAAATAAATAAGCACACCGAGAATAAGACAAAAACATGTCCAAATTTGACCGCACTTGAAACAGGTAAAACCCAGCGATAACGTTGCGATATCTGCGTTTCAGGTGCTTTCGCCCAATATTGTGAAAGTGAAAATAACGCAAAACAAAACGCAAATTGTACAAGCGCAAAAAGTGCGGCTTTGGGTAAATCAAATTCAAAGAAAATAGCTTGGTAAATCGCAACTTCTAGCGTGCTATTTTGTGGCCCGCCACCCAGTGCCAATACAATCGTAAAACTAGTGAAACACAACATAAAAATCAGTACAAAGGCAGACACTATTTGGCTTTTCAAATAAGGCCATTCAATTAAACGGAAAAATGTGAAACCTTTGATATTCAATTGTGCCGCGAGTTGATGCTGTTCGGTCGGTACACTTTGCAAAGCCTGTAAACTCATTCGGGCAGCTAAGGGAATATTAAAAAATAAATGGGCAATGAGAATACCGCTTAAACCATAAATGGAGGGTTTCCATGAAATACCTAAGGTTTGCAGCAGTTGTGTTAGCCAACCGGCAGTGCCATAAATACCAATTAGACCGAAAATAGCCAGTAATGCCGGCAAAACAAATGTGAGAGAAAAAATGCGTAAAATGAGCGATTTGCCTTTGAAATCTAAATAGAAAAAAGCACGCGCAAATAACGTTCCAATTACGCTAGAAAGCAAGGCTGACAAGAATGCCTGCCCGACACTAAAGGCGATAACTTGATGTAAATAATCGTCTTTTAAGAAATCAGATAAGGCATAACCACTTCCTACTGAAAAAACCGCAGAAATGGAAAATCCATAAAGTAAAACGATGAAAAAAATGACCGCACTTCCGCCCAAATAATGGCGAGGACGAAAATGCGGATGTTGCAATAAGCGCATTAAGATTACTTAGATAAGGCTTTTTGCCATTGATTGATCCAGCCTTTCAGCTGCTCACTTGTTACCGTTGTGGTATCTAAAATACGCATTGATTTTGCGCGAGAATTAAGCGCATCAATATGACTTTCGATATTGGTCTCTACCACGGGTAACATCACATTATTTTTAGCAATATCCGCTTGAGCTTGCGGTGAAAGTAAGAATCCTAAAAATTCATCAGCACAGGCATTATTGCGGTTAGCGACTTTTGCCGCGACTTCAACTTGTAATACGCTCCCCTCTGCAAATTCCGTTGCCACATAATTGTCTTTTTGTTCAGAAAGAATATGGTAAATCGGTGAAGTATTTACGCTTAAAACCAGATCACCTTCGCCTTTTAAGAAGGCCCCATAAGACTCAGTCCAACCTTTGGTGACCGTGACCGTATGTTTAGAAAGGGTCTTCCAGGCATTTGCGACATCTGCTTCTGGATAAACTACATTCATCCAAAGTAATAAACCACGTCCAATACTGCTTGTACGCGGATCTTGATATAACACTTTAAGATCTTGACGCTCAACTAATTCTTTTAAGCTCTTTGGTGGATTAGCCAGTTTATTTTTATCATAAATAAACGCATATTGCGCATAATCAAATGGTAAGAACGTGTGATTTTCCCATTTAATGGGTAAACGTAACTGGCTTAAATCCACTTTATTTGGCTCAAAAATATTGAGTTTTTGTGCATCCTCAATTTGATAACTATCTAAACCGAGCACGACATCTGCCTTAATTTTTTTACCTTCTAGACGAACACGGTTAAACAAAGTGCCATTATTGTCAAAAGCTACATAATTCAGCTTACATTGCGGGAATTGTTGTTCAAAAGCCGCTTTAACTTTTGGTCCTGCACTCCAATCAGCACTAAATGAATCATAAGTATAAACATCTAATGTTTGAGGTGCAGCTTGTGCGAAAGCGGAAGCGGTAAGAAGTGCGGTTAAAATGGGAAGCGTTTTGTTCATTATGCGTTCTCCTTATTTTTGCATAACGAAACAGCATAATGAGATAATTAGTTTCCTACGCCAGCATTATCTGTTTCAGGTTCACGGGTGTTTCTCAGCCATTAATATTGGCACCCCGACTAAGTTCGATGTAGTCTAACGTAAGGGAATTTTATCAACAAGTTATTTAACTTAAAAATGTTAATCTGATCACATTTTTATAACAGGTTTATCATTTTTTGAGCAAAAGAAAACCTGCTAAAAGCAGGTTTATCTTGGTAATCTATCGTCAATTAAGCTTGATGTTTAGCCGCTACTTCGCTTAATAAAGTTTGAAGTTCGCCAGCTTGATACATTTCTAAAATAATATCACAACCACCAATTAACTCACCTTCTACCCATAATTGTGGGAAAGTTGGCCAGTTTGCATAAGCTGGCAATTCAGCACGAATATCTGGGTGTTGAAGAATATCAACATAGCCGAAAGGCACTTTGCAATTCATTAATGCTTCAGATGCACGCGCAGAGAAACCACAAGAAGGTAATTTTGGTGAACCTTTCATGTAAATTAAAATTGGGTTTTCAGCGATTTGTTTTTTGATTTTGTCTAACGTTTCCATAATGTTCCTTGTTCAAATAAGTCTGAATAGGGCGCTATTCTAGCATAAGATAGAACCTGAGTGAAAGACTTGGTCTTACCAACTTCCACCAGCTCCGCCGCCGCCAAAGCCACCGCCACCAAAGCCACCACCGGAAGAACCACCGCCACCGAAGCCTCCACCAAATCCGCCTCCGAAACCGGAACCGCCACCACGGCGACGAGAAATCGTACTTTGACGAATGATTTTATTCAGTTGGTCGCGTTGATTCGGGCTAATATATACTTCATCTTTGTGATATTGGAATTCACCAAATAATACAATAGCAATAAACGCCAATACCATTAAGAATGGAATGTACTTATCGAACGCATCTTCTTCAACTTGTGCCGCATCAAACTCGCCTTTACTTGCCGCAATAATTTGGTTTAAGCCATCATTAATACCTTGGGCATATTGACCTTGTTTAAATTGTGGCAAAATGGCCGAACGGATGACTTGCGATAAAAAAGCATCCGGCAATACACCTTCTAAACCTTGCCCAGTTGCGATAAAGACTTTTCGATCATCCTTCGCAATCAGCATCAACACGCCATTATTCAGATTTTTACGTCCAATGCCCCATTTATCACCTAAAGCAAAGGTATAATCAGCAATTTCATATTCACCGGTTGTCGGAACTAAAACGACAGCGATTTGTGAACTCGTTTCTTTGCTATAAGCAATCAGTTTATTTTCTAAAATTTGCTTATGTTCTGATGAAAGTGTGTTGGTGTAATCGTTTATGTAATGGAAAGGATTTGGTGCAGGCGGAAATTCTGCCGCAACAACCATTTGAGCAAAAAAAACAAGGCTAAAAACAACCGCACTTTTCATAAAAGATAAAAGCTTAGCCATTAATAATTACCTCATTAGATAATTCATTCACATCATCAGGCTGAATAGGGAAATGGCGAGATAAAATATCACTGATACGATCAATCGCATCGACAATGCCTTGTGTATAAGCTTTTTGTTTAAACTGCTCAATCATTAAATCGCATTGTAACTGCCAATAAGCCACATCAACAAATTGATGAATGCCTTTATCTCCTACGATTGCACAGAGATGATTTTTATATCCCACATAAATCAACACGGCATTTTGCGCCGCTGTTTTATGCATTTCCAGTTCATCAAACACTTCTAAAGCTCGATCCATTGCAGACAGTTGTGCTGAAGCCTTTGGTACTTTGCGTTCAATATAAACACGTAACTCAGCCGAACTTAAGCTTTCGAGGCGACTAATCGCCGCCTCGATTTGCTTTTTATCTACCGGAATTCTGGAAAAGAATGGCATAGATAAACCTTAGTTAAAGTTTACAGTTGGTGCATTTTCAGCGCCAGTAGCTGATTTAAAGTAAGGTTTAGCTTTAAAACCAAAAATCATTGCCGCTAATTTAGTTGGGAATTGACGTACTTTTTCATTATAAATACGCGCTGCTTCATTAAATTTATTACGAGCGACATTGATACGGTTTTCTGTACCTTCAAGTTGCGCTTGTAAGTTCATAAAACCTTCATTCGCTTTTAATTGTGGGTATTGTTCTACAGTAACAAGTAAGCGAGATAATGCTGAACCTACTTGATTTTGGTTTTGTTGGAATTCGTTTAATTGTTCTTCCGTTAAATTAGACGGATCAATTTTAGTTTGTGTCGCTTTTGCACGCGCTTCGATTACATTGGTTAATGTCTGTTGTTCAAAATTAGCTTGACCTTTTACAGTATTCACTAAGTTTGGAATTAAATCAGCACGACGTTGATAAGATGATTCAACATTTGCCCAAACAGAATCAATTTCAGTTTCTGCTTTTACTAAGCCATTGTAGCTAGACATTAAGCCTAAACCTGCAGCAACGGCGATAATAATCAAGATAATCCACTTTTTCATTCAAAAATTCCTTCAATTTATAGGTTTAATTTATATAAGAAAAGACCTAAACCGAAGTTTAGGTCTTCTAATGCTAATCCGTTAATGGATAACTAAATAAAATTATTTAGTACCGTTAACTGCGATTTCAACACGACGGTCTGGTGCTAAACAAGCAATAAGCGCTTTACGACCTTTAACCGCGTCACAAGTAGAACCTGTAACTGGGTTAGCTTTACCGTGACCAACTGCAGAAATGTTTTGAGCTGGAACACCTTTAGCTACTAAGTAGTTAGCTACAGAGTCTGCACGACGTTGTGATAATTTCACGTTTGGTGCATCTTTACCGATACGGTCTGTATAACCAGCAACTGCTACGTTAGCGTTGTTGATTTGAGCGATTTCACCATAGATACCGTCTAAAGTTGCTTTAGCTTGTGGTTTTAAGTTAGCTTTACCGAAAGCGAAAGTCACATCAGAGCTTAAGTTGAAAGTTTTGCTTACAACTTCAGGTGCAACAACTGGAGCAGCACCTTGACCGAAACGGTAAGATAAACCAGCGTTGATAGAACCGATCCATGGGTTGTAGTCTTGAGAACTATTGTGAGTATCTTGAGTACGATATTTACCAACACGTGTTAACCATTGGTATTCTAAACGTAATGCTAACTCTGGTAATGATGGTAATGCATATTCAACACCAGCTGCGAACATTGGAGAAACGCGTAAGCTGTGACGACCTTCAGCATGGTCACGAGCACCAGTTGCTGTGTCATAGAATTTATAGTCTGAACGTACTAAAGCTGCACCAACACGACCGTAAACATCTAAGCCTTCTAAAGCAGAAGTTAAACCACCTAAACCATAGCTACCTTTTAAGCTTAAGTGAGCACCGTGGTTAGTGTGTTTTGTTGCTACTTTACCAGCATCTTTAAATTTAACACGACCGAAATCGTCGTAACCTAATTCAACCGCTAAACCTAAGTTGTCACGATTTAAGATTTGGTAACCACCAAATACACCGTAAGTGAAAGAATTACGGTTGTAACCAGTACCAAAATCTAAGCTACGAGGGTTAGTAGCATCAGTGTTAGCTTTGATACCATCGTGGAAAGATGCTTGACCAGCTTTAACACCTGCATAGAAAGTGTTTTCTTGTGGAGCTGCTTGAGCTACAGAAGCTGCTGCTAAACCAGCAACGACTAATGCGATTGCAGTTTTTTTCATTTTGATGTCCTCTATTTAGTCATCGTTATTAATAAGAAAAGTTTCCTTGTTTATTGTGAACTTTATAAAAAAGAAACACTCTAAACGTTGCTTAACTAGGGTTTTGAATTTGCCCTAACTTATCCTTTTGACAAATTCAATTCCTTTGCCATAGCCAAAGGAACGTTCAAAAGTATGGTTATTATCCTATAAAAACACCAAAGATCAAACTTTTTTTGCCCTTTTTGGTTATTTTATAGACAAACAACCCCTAAAATGAACATTTGTTCACAAAAATCGGGTTACTTTTTAACCCGATTTCTATTCTAACAAAAAATATCTTTTGTTGAAATCGACTTTTTTTTGAGCTTCATATATCATCAAATTCACTTTCTTCTCTTATATATAGGTGAGTGATTTTATGTTGCCCCGTCTTTCTAATGTGCCACAACTTAATAACGTGGTAAGTGATTATCTTAACGAACTCCAAAAGCAGCATTTTGAAGGTGATATTGCCTCAAATTATGCTGATCGTTTAAGTCTTGCGACAGATAACAGTGTCTATCAACAACTTCCTCAGGCTATTTTGTTCCCTAAATCTGTTGCCGATGTAGTACGTATCACCAAATTAGCCAATAAAGAGAAATACCTTCATCTAACCTTTACACCTCGCGGTGGCGGCACGGGTACCAATGGACAATCTATAAATAACAACATTATTGTCGATCTCTCTCGCCACATGACGAGCATTTTAGAGCTTAATATAGAAGAACATTGGGTTCGCGTGCAAGCGGGCGTAGTAAAAGACCAATTAAACCAATTTTTAAAACCTCACGGCTTATTCTTTGCACCAGAACTCTCCACCAGTAATCGAGCGACCCTCGGTGGCATGATTAATACCGATGCTTCCGGTCAAGGTTCATTACAATACGGAAAAACCTCTGATCACGTTTTAGCATTACGTTCTGTTTTAATGAATGGTGAAATATTAGATACAAGTGCGGTCAAATCTGATGATGTTTTAGAAAACTACCCGCTTGCAGAAAATGGTAAAACGCTACATCAAACGATTTTCCAACGTTGCAAAGAGAAACGCGCCTCAATCATTCAAGATTTACCACAACTCAATCGCTTCCTCACCGGTTACGATCTTAAAAATGTCTTTAATAAAGATGAAAGTGAATTTAATCTCACCCGAATTTTAACGGGGTCAGAAGGTTCACTTGCGTTTATCTGCGAAGCTAAACTCAATTTATTGCCGATTCCTAAACATCGCACCTTAATTAATGTGAAGTACAGCTCATTTGATGCCGCCCTTCGCAATGCACCTTTTATGGTGAAAGCCAATGCCCTTTCAGTCGAAACCGTCGATTCCAAAGTACTGAACCTTGCTAAGCAAGATATTATTTGGCATTCGGTAAAAGAACTTTTAACAGAAGAAGAACAAAATCCAATTCTTGGTTTAAACATTGTGGAATATGCGGGCAACAATCAAGCCAAAATAGACAACCAAGTAACCGCACTTTGTCAGCAATTAGATGAAAAAATTGCACAAGGCAAAGATCATATTATCGGCTATCAACTTTGTTCTGACTTGCCTTCTATTGAACGTATTTACGCCATGCGTAAAAAAGCAGTGGGGCTATTGGGGAATGCGAAAGGCGCAGCCAAACCGATTCCTTTTGTGGAAGATACCTGTGTGCCACCAGAACATCTTGCCGATTACATTGTGGAATTTAGAGCCTTATTAGATAGCCACAATCTGCAATATGGGATGTTTGGCCATGTTGATGCTGGCGTATTACACGTTCGCCCCGCTTTAGACCTATGTGATAAAGAACAAGTCAAACTCTTTAAACAAATTTCAGATGAAGTGGCAGAACTCACCGTGAAATACGGTGGTTTGCTATGGGGGGAACATGGTAAAGGGGTACGTTCTCATTATGGCGAGAAATTCTTTACACCTGAACTTTGGCAAGAATTACGTTATGTGAAATTTTTATTTGATCCAAACAATCGTCTGAACCCAGGTAAAATCTGTACGCCACTTAATAGCAATGCTGAACTCTATTCGATTCTCTCGCCAATGCGTGCTGACAATGATCGCCAAATCCCAATTCAAATGCGAGATGAATTCAAAGGTGCGATGAATTGTAACGGTAACGGACTTTGCTTTAACTTTGATGAGCATAGCATTATGTGCCCTTCCATGAAAGTGAGTAAAAATCGCGTATTCTCGCCAAAAGGACGAGCCGCAATGGTGCGTGAATGGTTGCGATTAATGGCCAATGAAAACGTATCGCCTAATCAATTAGATTTTCATAAAACACAAGTGAAACTGACCACACTTGTGGAACGTTTCCGCAATAGCGTACAGAAATGGCGCGGCGAATATGACTTCTCACATGAAGTGAAAGCCGCAATGGATACTTGTCTGGCTTGTAAAGCCTGTGCAAGCCAATGCCCGATTAAAATTGACGTACCAAGTTTCCGTGCGAAATTCTTCCATTTCTACCACAGCCGTTATTTGCGCCCAGCCAAGGATCATATTGTGGCAAATTTAGAGGTTGCCGCACCTTACATGGCGAAACAACCGGCGTTATTCAATTATTTCACTAAGCTGAAAATCACGCAAAGCCTGGTTGAAAAAACACTGGGTATGACTGACTTGCCTCTCCTTTCTGAGCCTAACCTTCAACAGCAATTAGTGGAAATTGGTTATCAAGGCAAAAAATTAGAAGAATTGGAAGGGCTCAGTGCCACCGAAAAAGCCAATATGCTCTTTATCGTACAAGATCCTTATACCTCTTATTACGATGCTAAAGTGGTCCGTGATTTTGTCGCTCTCACACAAAAATTAGGTTTCGAGCCAATCATTCTGCCTTTTAAACCGAATGGCAAAGCCATGCATATTAAAGGTTTTTTAACTCGCTTTAGTAAAACTGCGAAAACACAAGCGGAGTTTTTAAATCGAGTTGCTAAATTAAATGTGCCTTTAGTCGGCGTAGATCCAGCGATTGTGCTTTCTTATCGTGATGAATATAAAGAAGCCTTGGGTGATTCTCGCGGTGACTTCCATGTATTCACAGCACACGAATGGCTGACCAAGCAATTGGAAAGTAACGCATTACAAAGTGTGGTGAAAAATATCGCAAAATCTGACCGCACTTTTGAGTGGCATTTATTCCCTCATTGCACAGAATCTACCTTTATGCCAAACAGCCCGAAAGAATGGCAGCATATTTTTGCGCAATTTGGACAAACCTTGAGTGTTGAAAAAGTCGGATGCTGTGGTATGGCGGGCGTATTTGGCCATGAAGTTCAAAATCAAACCATGTCAAAAGACATTTACGATGTATCATGGGGTAAAAAATTACAAGGCAAAGATCCAAATCATTGTCTCGCAACTGGCTATTCTTGCCGTAGCCAAGTGAAGCGATATAAAAAAGCCATCTTGAAACACCCTGTTCAAGCATTGCTTGAAATATTGAATAACTAGCATCAATTTTTACTTACAAATAATTTGTAGAAAGTTAGAAGGGCTTAATAAAGAAATAATTAAAAAGTGCGGATAAAACTTACCGCACTTTGATTATAAGAATCTAATTTGTACGTTTAACTTAATAAAAAAATCACGATTTACTTGATAAATATGTCCAAAATCATGTCTTGATGAACTCGGTGTATCGAATTTTGTATTACGGTATAAATAATCTTCAAAAGAGTTCTTACTATAAATATGATAACAAAGAAGCTCTCCATCTTCTTTTACTACCAGATATCCGCCTGTTGCATCATACTTTCCTAACCAAACATCATCAGGACGCATACCTAAAGCGACATCATTAAGAAAGTGTTTTACTTTATATTCATAATAATTATGGTTACAAGATAAATTATAATTTAATGGATTTAATCTACTAATATGTTCCGTTACATCATCTATTTTATTGAGTTTAGAAGAATAATAAAGCAATATCATTTCAGCTAAAATCTCAGGTAATTTTGTATCTATTAATGTAAGATTATTAGAAAACTTACAGCTTTCAACTTTAACAAATTCTAATTTACCACCTTGAGAAAAAATTTCTTTTATTTTTTCCTTTATCCCGCTAAGAGAATTAATATATTCAATTTGCTTATCTTTTAGATTATATATTTTGAACGTAAAGTTGGTAGCTTTACTTGCATTTAAAAGTGTTGCAGGGCTTCCCAGTTGAGACTTAATACTAAATCCCAAAGTAGGCGTAATCCCCGTTCTTAAATCATGAACAACAATATGAATATCACTTTTAGATGAGGAACTTGCACTAAGATGAGTGAAACCAAGCTTATTTAGAAAATCATCAATACTCGGGATAGAAAAAGCCCTATTCCCTGATGCATTTTTTATTTCTGATAACAGCAAAACAGCTTTTTCCTGAAATCCAGAAATTGGAACTGTAAATTCTTCATTATTATATGTAACTATAATATTTTGAGAATTTTTATTAAGTATATATGAACTCTCATAATTTTTTTCCTGCCGAAGAATTGATAGAATCGGCATTACAATTCCCAGTTTATTTAATTGACTATCTCCTAAATAAAGCTGACCATCAGCCAATAACTTAAAGAGGGCGTAAGGCTCACTCCACTCTCCTCTATTACCAGAAAAAAATTCAGTCATATAAATTTCCTAATTTTTCTAAAATTTTCTTACCTGTAGCTTGAATAGCCGGCACTGCTACTGAATTACCAAATTGTTTATACGCTGATGCATCAGAAACTGGAATAACATAACTATCAGGAAACCCCTGCAATCTTGCCCATTCTCGAGGGGTCATTTTACGAATTCCTTCACGATTTACCTCCCCTTTAATATTTGTAGTAGGAGTAAAATCCGTAATTCTATGATCAATTACAAGATTACGTTCACGTCCCATACCTCCAACTACAATCGCATTGGCTATTCCATCATCCGGAATAATTTCATAACCAAAACCATTACCTTTACTCTCATGACGTTCTTTATGTTTTCTTAAAGTATCAATATACTGAGTTGATAGATAATATTTAGTTGGAACTGTTTTTTCTTCCCGAATATCAGCGAAAGTTACAATTTTATCTAAAGGTTCTGGATAACTAAAACTATTAACACCAGTGCTTTTATGAAAGCCTACAATATAAATTCTTTCTCTATTTTGTGGAACACCAAAATTCTTAGCATTAACAATTTCTGGTTCAGGAACAAAATAACCTAAATCTTCTCTTAGTACATTCAATATAGTTTTTAATGTCCTACCTTTGTCATGGTTTTTTAACCCTTTTACATTCTCTAAAAAAAATGCTTTAGGCTGATGGCGACGTATAATTTCTGCAACATCAAAAAACAAAGTCCCTCTAGTATCTTCAAATCCTCCACGTTTTCCTGCAATAGAAAATGCCTGACAAGGAAAACCAGCACATAAAATATCAAATTTTTCAGGAATAAAAGCCTTTGTTTCCTCTAAGGTAATATCTCCATAAGGCAAATCACCAAAATTAGCCTCATAAGTTTTCTGAGCTTGCTCATCCCATTCACTAGAGAAAATGCATTTACCTCCTAAATTTTGCATGGCAATGCGGAATCCACCAATACCTGCAAATAAATCAATAAAAGTAAATTTTTCTTGTAAATTAGGCTTGGACTCTGGTTCAAATAAACTATATTGTGCAGCGGGTTCTTCTAACAAGTTATCATCTAACACATCTTTCATAAATTGCTTTCTGTATCTCTAAACTAAACTTCTCAGGATTTTTTAATACATCCTTTCCCCAAAATCGAAATATTACCCAACCATTAGAAATAAGATAATCGTTTACTTTCTTATCCCTATTCATATTATGCTCAATTTTTGAGATCCAAAAATCTTTGTTACTTTTGATATCATACTTTCGAATATCCCAATCCTTTCCATGCCAAAACTCACCATCAATAAAAATTGCAATTTTGTACCTTTTAAAACTTAAATCGGGAGTACCCAAAATGCTTCTATCATTCTTACGATATCTTAATCCTAAAGCCCATAAATATTTAGCTAGTAGTAACTCAGGCTTTGTCCCTTTATTCTTACTACTAGCTTTCATACATTTTTTACGTTGCTCAGGAGTTAATTTATCCATAGCTGATATACTGTTTAAACAGTAAATTTAAAGCAACCAAATAAGACTAACTACAACGCTTCAATCGCTTTATACTGCTCTTGGATTTTTTCTAATCCAGATTGGTATTCCGCTTGTTTTTCGCGTTCTTTCGCAATCACCGCTTCAGGTGCTTTAGCCACGAAAGCTTCGTTGCTGAGTTTGTTCTCAATACGTTTAACTTCGTTTTGGTATTTTTCAATCTCTTTACTTAAACGCGCAAGCTCTGCTTCTTTATTGATAAAGCCAGCCATTGGTACGAGCAATTCAGCATTGCCGACTAATTTCGCTACCGCGAGTGGTGCAGCTTCGTTTGCAGCTAACACTTGAACGTTGTCTAATTTCGCCATGGCTTTTAAAAGAGCGGTCTGTTTTTCGAGAATTTTTGCATTTTCTGCAGTTAAATTACGGAATAACAGATCTAAGCCTTTGCTTGGTGCGATGTTGCTTTCTGCACGAATATTACGCACCGCAATGATCACTTCTTTTAACCACTCAATTTCAGCTTCTGCTTCTGGATCAAAGCCATTTTCTTCCACTTGAGGGAAAGGTTGTAACATAATGCTGTCTGCCGTAATGCCTACGAATCCTTTCACTTTTTGCCAAATTTCTTCGGTAATAAATGGAATAAGCGGATGTGCTAAACGTAATAATTTTTCTAACACGTGAACCAAGGTTTGGCTTGCTGCACGGATTTGTGCGGCATTGCCGTTGGCAAATACTGGTTTAGTCAATTCTAAATACCAGTCACAGAATTGGTTCCAGGTAAATTCATAAATCGCATTAGCACAAAGGTCGAAACGATATTGGCTTAATGAATTACGGAACGTTTCCACGGTACGATTGAATTCCGATTGAATCCAACGATCTGCTAATGAAAATTCGATCTCACCTTCGCTTAAATCTAATTTTTCATTTGTTAATACAAAACGGCTTGCATTCCATAGTTTATTACAGAAGTTACGGTAGCCTTCTAGGCGTTTCATATCCCAGTTGATATCACGGCCGTTTGAAGCCAACGCAGCTAATGTGAAACGTAATGCGTCTGTACCGTGAGCGGCAATACCTTCCGCAAATTCTTTGCGAGTCGCTTTAGCAATTTTCTCTGCCAACTGCGGTTGCATCATGTTGCCGGTACGTTTTTCAAGTAAATCTTCAAGGCTGATGCCGTCAATCATATCGATTGGATCAAGCACGTTACCTTTCGATTTCGACATTTTTTGGCCTTGCTCATCACGGATTAAGCCCGTTACGTACACGGTTTTGAATGGCACTTGTGGTTTACCGTTTTCATCTTTTACGAAGTGCATCGTAAACATAATCATACGCGCAACCCAGAAGAAGATGATGTCAAAACCGGTGATTAACACATCCGTTGGGTGGAACATTTTGAGCTCTTTAGTTTGCTCTGGCCAGCCTAAAGTTGAGAACGTCCATAAGCCTGATGAGAACCACGTGTCTAACACATCTTCATCTTGTTTGAGTTCAACCGCAGAATCTAAGTTGTATTTTGACCGCACCTCTTCTTCGTTACGCGCAACATACACGTTACCTTCCGCGTCATACCACGCTGGAATGCGGTGTCCCCACCAAAGTTGGCGAGAAATACACCAGTCTTGAATATCACGCATCCAAGAGAAGTAAAGGTTTTCGTATTGTTTCGGCACGAATTGGATTTCGCCATCTTCCACCGCTTTAATCGCCACATCGGCAAGCGGTTTCACGCTCACATACCATTGGTCGGTTAACATCGGCTCAATCGGCACGCCACCACGGTCGCCATAAGGCACTTTCAAGTCATGTGGTTTGATTTCGTCTAATAAACCTAGCGCTTCAAAATCTGCCACAATTTTCTTACGAGCAGCAAAACGCTCTAAGCCACGGTAATCCGCAGGAATAGTTGCTTCATAGCCAGCAAGCGGTTTGCCATCAGTACCGATAATTTCTGCTTCATCACGAATATCTGCGTTTAAGGTTAATACATTGACCATCGGCAAGCTGTGACGTTTACCCACTTCGTAGTCGTTGAAGTCGTGCGCAGGGGTGATTTTCACCACACCAGTACCAAATTCACGATCCACATATTCATCGGCAATAATCGGAATTTCACGGTTTGCCAATGGCAGAACCACTGTTTTACCGATTAAAGATTGATAACGTTCATCTTCAGGATGCACTGCAACAGCCGTATCGCCCAACATGGTTTCCGGACGCGTGGTTGCGACGACTAAATAATCTTTACCATCTGCCGTTTTTGCACCATTTGCTAACGGATAGCGGAAGTGCCAAAGGGAACCTTTGCTCTCTTTATTTTCTACTTCTAAATCAGAAATCGCAGTATGAAGTTTTGGATCCCAGTTTACTAAGCGTTTGCCACGGTAAATCAAACCCTCTTCGTGCAAGCGAACAAATACTTCTTTTACCGCGTTAGATAAACCATCGTCCATAGTGAAACGCTCACGTTCCCAGTCGATTGAGTTTCCTAAACGACGCATTTGTTGGCTGATTGTGCCACCAGAATAGGCTTTCCAATCCCAGATTTTGTTGATGAACGCTTCGCGACCATAATCATGGCGTGTTTTGCCTTCTTCTGCGGCGATTTTTCGCTCCACCACCATTTGAGTTGCGATACCCGCGTGGTCTGTGCCCGCTTGCCATAAGGTGTTATGCCCTTCCATACGATTGAAACGGATTAAGGTATCCATTAAGGTTTGTTGGAAAGCATGCCCCATGTGTAGGGAACCTGTTACGTTTGGCGGCGGAATTGCAATGCAATAGCTCGGCGCATTTTCATTTTCAGACGGTTTAAAATAACCGCTCTCTTCCCAATGTTGATAAAGGGCTTGTTCTACCGCAGACGGATTAAAACGGTCTGCCATTTCAAATTTTTGTGTCATATTTTTCTCTGTCAGTAAGGTAGTTTTTGTTGCAATAAAGTTCTTATCTCTCTGATCTCTCTGCATATATTTGAAGTACTATTTGAAAAATTACAGCTGTTATTGGAATATTCTCTATCCCATTTTTCAAGCTCTTTACTAAGATTTGTAACACCCTTAATTAACTTAAGTTCGTTTCCAAGTGAAATAACATTATTATTTAATATTTTGATCGAATCAAAAATCTGAGATTGCTTATTTTCGTATAAACTAGATTTAGCATCTAATTTAGATATATTTCTATTTATAGAATCAACATCTTTAAGATAAGAATTTATCTTCGCCTTAATATCAACCAATTCACTATTAACCTCTGACTCCAACTTATCTATCGGCGTTTTAACTTCCCAACCCAGATTATCAAATAATTGACCAATAATACTATTAGGCTTAACTATTCCAAAAAAAGATACTGCACAAAATATTAATAATATAAAGTTAAGTTTAGATAAAAGTGATGATTTGCACATTTAATAGCCTCTTTTACATAGTAAATAACAGGTGAAAGTTAATCATAAAAAACTCATTTTCATTTGGATAAATTGTTTTAATCACTTCTCGCAATTCCACCAACGTCATATTTTCCTGCTTCGCATGTTGTTCCGTTAGTTCATCAAGAGTAATCGGCGATACACTTAACACTTCAATCGTGCAGAAATATTGATTATCTTCAAATCGACCAACACGTAGAATATCACCAGCTTTAAAATGGCTTTCGGATTTATCTCGAATGGTTATGTTTTTACGCCTCGCGAGAATATCGGCTTCGAAACGTTGATAAAAGGTAATGTCGTTCATAAAGTGCGGTCACAAAAAATTTAATTTACTTCTTATCTAACCAAGGATGTTTATTATTGGGGTCACCATATTGCCCACACGATTTTCTTGCTTCATCATCTGATAGATAGTAACGAGGAATATTGATCGGTAACAATGCAGTATCAGCCACAACAGATAAAGGCCAATCGATAAAATATAATGGTCTGGTCATATGCTTAAAGCCAACACCATCATAAAAATTACCAGATACCATATTGTAATCGTATCGAGTTCCAATATAAGGGCAAGGATCTTTCAGTGTCGTTAAGGTGCCACATCCATAGAGAAACATACTTAATAATATACAAACGATTTTTTTCATTTTCGAGCCTTATGCTCTTCATCAGATTCCGTATAGTAACGAATAATATCGTGATATTTATCTTCTTTAATTTGGCTTAAATCAAAAGGTTTGTCATCATTCTCTTGTTGCACTTTATTTTTAAAACGTGAATTCAGCATTACACCCAAAATAACAAAAACAATAAACGCAACAATGGTATAACCTATTCCAACACCAAGGCAGCCTAGACCGCCAGGCCCCATGCCAGCGTCCATACAAGCAAAACTCATTAAAAAAGGAAAAGAAATAAATGCTAATATGGCGGACAATACAATTATCATAAGAAACACTCTTGGATATCTTGGTTACTTAATTAGATCAAACTCAATCACCCAAAACTCACTTTCATTTGGATAAATTGTTTTAATCACTTCTCGCAATTCAGCCAAACTCATATTTTCCTGTGCTGCGTGCTGTTCTGTGAGATTATCAAGCATGATCGGCGATACACTTAACACTTCAATCGTGCAGAAATATTGATTATCTTCAAATCGACCAACACGTAAGATATCACCTGCTTTAAAATGGCTTTCGGATTTATCTCGAATGGTGATAGTTTTGCACCCGGCGAGAATATCGGCTTCGAAACGTTGATAAAAGGTAATATCGTTCATAAAGTGCGGTCACAAAAAATCTATTTTTTAATTTTGAGGGCGAATTGATCACGCCCTCATATTGGCCAGGATGAAATTATTCCTTAATCCCTCTTAATTCATCTTTAATACGTTGAATTTCTAAAAATAAACGGCGTTCTTCTTGACGGCAGAAACTATCACCGCTTACGTTTTTCGCATTGGCAGAACAACGAACTTCTTCGTATTGTTTTTCTAACACATTTAATACAGCTCTTTGTTGTTTACGTTCTGCATTTTCTTTTGGTGCTTTTTCAGTCACTACCACACGTGGTTTCTGAGGGGTTATTGCTTGTTGAGCGACAACAGTCTCTTTTTTCTCAGATACTTTTTCTGCCACATCATCCGCTTTCGTCTCATTTTTAACTTCGGCTTTCACTGCGTCAGATTTTACTTCTGCAGTTTTAACATCAGCTTTAGCTTCTGTACTTTCTGTTTTCTCAGCGACTTTTTCGGCTGATTTAGTTTCAGCCACTAATTCTTTTGATTTTTCAACCGCACTTTCTGCTTTTTCTGTTGGTGCAGGTACTCTTACCGCTTTCTCAACTTGGGTTGAGGTATTTTCTTTATTGTCACAAGCAGATAATAAGGTGCTTGCGCCAAGAATAAGGCTTAAAGCCACTTTAGCGTTTAAATTCATGTTAATTTCCTAGGTTTTAAAGTTAAAAAATATTAAGTGTTTTCAGTAGAAAGCGTCCAACCTTGCGAGCGAAGAATTTTATAACGTTCACGCGCTTGAGCTTTTTGTGTTTCTTCTACCGGTACAAAATCAATTAATTGCGTAAAGCTGTGGCTAAAATCCGGCACTTCCATTTGTAAATTGATCAGCAAATCTCGACGTTGGGCATTGCGTTTGCCTTTCCAACTAATCTCAATTGGCGGCGCATATTGTGTTGCTTCGCCTGAAAGATTATGAGGAACAAACTCGTTCGGATCCCGTTGCCATAATGCTTCATCAATTAAAAATGCTTGCTCTTCTGTTTCGCACGCGATTAAAACTCGCTTGCCTAAACGCCACGCTTGAGCGGCAAGATCACAGGCAAGTTGCTCAACTGTTATCTTCTTTTCTGGATTTAAGAGATAAAATTGTGCGTTTTTTGCCATGATTGCGACTTCTCCATTTATCGTTTTGTAAACTGGCGGATTTTATCAAAAAAGCAGCAAAAAATAAATCATCTACAAGGTGATTAAAGTAAATAGAAAAAACACGGAAATTTTTTACCGCACTTTTATGATCTACATCACAAAAGTAACTTTTAACCTTTATGTTACATTCCATTCATAACTCGCAGGTGTTAGAATTTTCAAGATTTATTTTTATTTTCGATGATAGGAGTATCACATGGCATTTCGTATTGAAAAAGACACTATGGGCGAAGTTCAAGTTCCTGCAGACAAATACTGGGCAGCACAAACCGAACGTTCTCGCAACAACTTCAAAATTGGTCCGGCAGCTTCTATGCCGCACGAAATTATTGAAGCGTTCGGTTATTTGAAAAAAGCCGCTGCTTTCGCAAACTGTGATTTAGGTGTATTACCTGCAGAGAAGCGTGATTTAATCGCAACCGCCTGTGATGAAATCCTTGCAGGGAAATTGGATGACCAATTCCCATTGGTCATTTGGCAAACCGGTTCAGGTACACAATCAAACATGAATGTAAACGAAGTGGTGGCAAACCGTGCTCACGTTTTACATGGCGGTAAATTAGGTGAAAAATCATTCATCCACCCAAATGATGATGTGAACAAATCCCAATCTTCCAATGATACTTTCCCAACTGCAATGCATATTGCGGCATATAAAAAAGTGGTTGAACACACCATTCCTTGTGTAGAACGTTTACAAAAAACTTTTGCTAAAAAATCTGCAGAATTTAAAGATGTGGTAAAAATTGGCCGTACTCACTTAATGGATGCAACCCCATTAACATTAGGCCAAGAATTCTCTGCATACGCCGCACAATTAGATTTTGGTTTACGTGCACTCAGAAATACCCTTCCACACTTAAGTCAATTAGCACTTGGTGGTACTGCTGTGGGTACTGGTTTGAACACACCAAAAGGCTATGATGTGAAAGTAGCAGATTACATTGCAAAATTCACTGGCTTACCATTTGTGACTGCAGAAAACAAATTTGAAGCGTTAGCTGCACACGATGCGATTGTGGAAACTCACGGTGCAATTAAACAATTAGCGATGAGCTTATTCAAAATTGCAAACGACATTCGTTTATTAGCCTCTGGCCCTCGCTCTGGTATTGGTGAAATCTTAATTCCTGAAAATGAACCAGGTTCTTCAATCATGCCGGGTAAAGTGAACCCAACTCAATGTGAAGCGCTAACCATGGTATGTGCACAAGTATTCGGTAACGATACCACTATCTCTTTCGTTGGCTCACAAGGGCATTTCCAATTAAACGTATTTAACCCTGTCATGGTGGCGAATTTCTTACAATCGGCACAATTATTAGGTGATGCTTGCGTATCATTTGATGAACACTGCGCAACCGGTATTCAACCGAACTACCCACGCATTAAACAACAATTGGAAAATTCATTGATGTTAGTAACCGCACTTAATACACACATTGGTTACGAAAATGCAGCAAAAATTGCGAAAACCGCACACAAAAATGGTACAACCTTGCGTGAAGAAGCGATTAACTTAGGCTTAGTTTCAGCCGAAGATTTCGACAAATGGGTTCGTCCAGAAGATATGGTGGGTAGCTTAAAATAAACTCCCCCAATAATTTGATGTCAAAGGCAGGTATTCCTGCCTTTTTATTGGTGTTTTTTTAGAGGGCTTTTTTGTTATAATCACGGCAATATTTTTGATATGAAAAAAACTATGAAACTGAAATTTATTATTGCTGCCATTTCAGCCTTATTTTCCACCGCACTTTTTGCCCAATGGCAACCAGTTGGCAATGCTGAATACACATGGGGACCATTCCATGTTTACACTGTCGGCTTGTATTCTGAAACGGGGTCATATGAAAAGAATGAACGTCCGTTAATGTTTTCGATTAAATATGAGAAACCAGTTGAAGGGAAAAATTTCGCCATTGCTTTAACTAAAGAAATGGAAGCCCAAAACTTAAGTAAAGATGACACCACCGCATGGCTGAAAAAAATGCAGGAAATCTTTCCTGATTTTTCACCAAGCGACATCTTAAATTTTGTAGCCTTACAAGATAAAGGCTATTTCGTGTTAAACGATACTGTGTTAGATCACGAATTCGATCAAAAATTTACACAAGCATTTATTGATGTTTGGCTTTCAGATAAAAGTAGTTTTATTAAATTACAACCGCAATTATTAGGTAAAGAAAAACCGGCTCACGATAGCAAAGAATTTCAACATCAACCGGCAAGCGAGCCTTTTGATGAAGAAAATACAATGCCGGAATTACCACCAAATTACGATTTTAAACAAGACGCAAAAGGATAAACAACAAGGGCGAACATGATATAGTTCGCCCTTTTCTTTTATTGTTTCACTTGCTGTTCTAAAAACAAGATCATCTGCAAGGCAATATCAATGCCACTGGTTTTCTCAATCATTTCTAACCCCGGGCTAGCATTTACTTCAAGCACCAATAACCCTTCTTTTGAACGAATCAAATCAACACCAGCTACAACAAGCCCTAAAGCTTTAGTCGCACGAATGGCGATGGATTTTTCCTCTTCAGTGAGTTTAATTTTTTCTGCTGTGCCACCACGGTGAAAATTCGCACGAAACTCACCGTCTTGTCCAATACGCTGCATTGTGGCCACCACTTTATCGCCGATCACAAAACAACGAATATCTGTCCCTTTTGCCTCTTCGACAAAATCTTGTAACAAGACAGGCACATTCGCATCTTTTAACGTTTCTAAAATACTGACCGCGCTTTGTGGATGTTCGGCTAAAATCACGCCAATACCCTGTGATCCTTTTAAGGTTTTAATAATCATTGGAGCGGTTGTTTGCTTAATCGCTTGTTTCGGCGCAACTTCACAACCCGATAAGACTGAACTCGGTACTGCAATACCTTGCTCTAATAACATCTGCAAACTGCGCCATTTATCGCGAGCAGCTAAAAATGCCTGTTCTTTATTAAGGCAATAGACACTCTTCCCTTGGAAATGACGTAATACCGAACAGCCCATTTGGGTGCTTGTCGTCCCAAAGCGTGGTAACACAGCATCATAATCAGACAATAAATAGGGTTCACTTTCTACATTTTGTTGATAATACAAAGAAAAGTGCGGTTGATTTTTGTCGAGTTTTAAAATGCAACGATTAGGATCCAAAATATCCATTTGATGCCCGCAACTTTCCGCTGCTTCTTTTAAACGCTGGCAGCTATAAAGGCGAGGCTCACGGCAAAGCATCAATAATTTCATTCAGTTATATCCTTAGGAAAAGAGGAGTTGATATATTACACCAATCACAATAATCCTGAAAAATGATTTCTGCTTTTGTGGAAATAGAGTAGAATTAATGTGAGTTATTATTTAAATAAAAGGAAAATTTTATGTTCGTAGTTATTTTTGGTCGTCCTGGCTGCCCTTATTGTGTACGTGCAAAAAACCTTGCTGAAAAATTAAAAGGTGAAGTAGCGGATTTCGATTATCGCTATGTTGATATTATTGCTGAAGGTATTTCTAAAGCAGATTTATCAAAATCTGTCGGTAAAGAAGTGGAAACTGTTCCACAAATCTTTATTGATGAAAAACCAATCGGCGGTTGCACTGATTTCGAAGCATTAATGAAAGAACAATTTAACGTTGTTGCTTAATTATTGCTAAAAACATAAAAGTGCGGTTAATTTCAACCGCACTTTTTTATTTCATCTTAGGTAATTTGTAACGAGATCGACCAATCCCACTGCGTTTCATTCAAACGATATTGTTCTTTTAACGCGGGTCCACAAGAGTTAGAACCTACCCCACTCATTTTGTAATCCACACATAAGATCGTACTGCCACTTTTCTCCAAATCATATTGATGCTTTTTACTGCCCAATTCTTCTTGAGAATAAGGCGAAACATTCATGCTAAAAGGTGTACGACTTTGCACGGTAAAGCAATCAGCCGAATTCGCCACCTTCACCTCACGACAAGCGTAGTGACTGCCATTTTCTTGTGGTTTTAAATAAGGCACATGATTGCTTTCTGGCGTTGTCTTATAACGACCGAAAGCCGTGGCGTGATGTTTATCCAGATAACTTTCCGTTGGACCATAGCCTACATACTCCACTTGATTAAATCCTTGATTAAGGAAAAAACGCAAACCAAAGCGTGGTAAGAATGGCAAGTGCGGTTGTTTTTCAGCATGAATATTGATGTGAAGCAACCCATTTTGTTCAATTCGATACTCCACATTCAATGTCAAAATTCGAGCTTTTGATACGGCAACCAGCCCCAATTTAAAGGTAATTTCAACCGCACTTCCCTGCTCAGTTAGACGGTAATCATAGACTCGACTCGTCGCACGATCGTAACCTGCGGCAAGCCAATGTGCTTTAATTAAACTATCGTTATCCAAAGGCGCTCGCCAAATATTGAAATCAGTAGGTTGATTCAACCAAGGCTTGCCATCTTTAGTAATTTGTTGAATAGTGCCTTTATATTGATCAAACTGATATTCAATATCTGCCACTTTAACTGAAATTAAATTAGTATGTTTTGAAACAGAAATCGGTTGGAGATTTGATTTAAGCTCATTAGCGAATAAATGTGGTTGCTCCGACAAAATAATCTGATCAAATCCTAAACAATGCCCTTGAGGAATTAAACCAGCTTCTATTTTTTGATAATAAGTCAATGTCAATGTTTGTAATGAAACGTTACTTGCTGGCAATGGTAAAGGCAAAAGTGCGGTTGATTTTGGCGCAATGTTTAAATCATCAATTTTACCTTCTTGTACGACCAAAAAATCTTCTGTTATTTGATAATGAATCGAAATAGCCTCTGCCGCATCCGTAAAATCCAAATAATTTTTGAGTTCAATGTGACCATTTTTTAAGGTAGCACGCAGTGGACGATACACATTTTTATATTCCAACAAATTGCTTTGGATTTGACGGTCAGCCGTGACTAATCCATCAGCACAAAAATTACCGTCATTCGGCGTGTCATTAAAATCCCCGCCATAGCCCATCTTGCTTGAGTTTGGCAAATAAGGGGAATGATTGCACCACTCCCACACAAAGCCACCACAAGCGCCTGCATGTCGTTCCATCGCTTGGAAATAATCTTCTGTATCCCCGCAAGAATTCCCCATCGCATGCAAATATTCACAGAAAATATATGGCTTTTGATTTTGAGTATCGGCAAAATAAGCATCCAATTCTTCCGTACTGGTGTACATTTCGCTATGAAAATTTAAATTGGATGTGTCATTTTGATGCGCTGAATGTTGAAAGATCACATTTTCATAATGCACCAAGCGACTTGGATCGCGCTGTTTCACCCATGCAGCTGCTTGCTCAAAATTCTCACCGTAGCCACTTTCATTTCCCAATGACCAAATCACAACTGAAGGACGATTTTTATCTCGCTCAACATTGGCATAAGTGCGGTCTAAAATGGCTTGATTAAATTCAGGGCTTCGAGCCATATAGCAATAATTGTCGATTGTTTTTTGACGAATTGCTTCATAATCAATCTCTGTTTTTACCCCTAACAAAATGCTTGTTTCTGGCGACTCTACATAGACTGCATTCGTGCCGTGTGATTCAATATCACTTTCCGCAATCACATAAAAACCATATTCATCACATAATTCAGTAAACCAAGATGCATTAGGATAATGCGCGGTACGAATGGCATTAAAATTATGCTGTTTCATTAAGCGTAAATCTTGCAACGCTTGTTCTCGACTAATGACATAACCCGTTTTTGGATCGCTATCATGGCGATTAACACCTTTAAACTTAATCGCTTGTCCATTAAATAACATTACACCATTCTTTACTTCGATATGACGCAAGCCGACCTTTTGGCAAATCACTTCTGATCCATATTGCAAAATCAACGTGTATAAACGAGGGTTCTCCGCATGCCATAATTGTGCATTTTCAATTTCAGCATGAAATGCATGTCCTTTCTTTTCAATTATCAATTCGCCTTGAGGATCAAATAATTGCCAAGAAATGGGTTGTTCGCATTCTGCAAACTGACAGGCTACATACAATTGAGCCTTGGTAAGCTCTTGATTAAATTGTGTTTGAATGAATAAATCTTGTAAGTAATTTCTTTCTCGCGCTAACAGATAAACATCTCGAAAAATGCCGGACATTCGGAATTTGTCTTGGTCTTCCAAATAACTACCATCGCACCATTTCAACACGAGAACATGTAAGTGGTTTTCCCCTGGTTGTAAAAAGCCAGTAATATCAAATTCGCTAGTGCAATGACTAATTTGGCTATAGCCCGCAAATTGTTGATTCACATAGACAAATAAGCAGCTATCTACCCCTTCAAAATTTAAGAGATACCGTTTTTGGGCATTGATTTCGACATTAAAGACGCGATGATACAACCCACAAGAATTTTCAATGGGCACATAAGGGGGATCAAAAGGGAAAGGATAATTTACGTTGGTATATTGATGATTGTCATAACCATAGTTTTGCCAGTTGGATGGAACGGGGATTTTATCCGTAAAGGAAAAACGAAGAAAATCTTGAGGTAAGTGAGTATAGCTTTCAAAATAAGCAAAATCCCATTCGCCATTTAGTAAGGTAAAATAAGGGGAAAATTCTCGTCTCTTTTTGACCGCACTTTCTGCTGAAGAAAAAGGAATAAAATAAGCATGATGAGGTGTGGTATTCACATGCAAGGTTTGCGGATTTTCAAAATAGCGAGGCAACGACATAAAAACTCCCAATGCAATTTAAACACATAAAAAAGGGCGCCTGAATGACGCCCACTATACCTAAAATCTTTGGCTAACCTAGCGATAAGTTCTCAAATCGTGATACTTATCACATTAATTTTTATGGCAATTTTGCCAAGAAGGCATAACCGCCTTTTTCACTCATTATCTCAAGGTTAGAATCTGCTGTAATGAATGCTGACTCACCTTGTTTCAAGGTAAGTACGGTTGATTTTTCTTGTATTTTTAGCTCGCCTTGCATCACTAACAAGATGCCTGCACTTTGAAGATTCACTTTAGTATGATTTTCGGGTTCGACACGAATTTGAGCTAAAGCAAAATCGTTTACTGGTGTTTTATAAGTAAATTCTGACTGATGTTGAGGTGCGGCTGAGATAATTTGAGGTATTACTTCACGACAATCGACAATTTTTAATAATTCAACAATATCGACATATTTTGGTGTTAAGCCACCTCGAATCACATTATCAGAACAGGCCATTAACTCCACGTTTTGTCCGCGAAGGTAAGCATGAGGAATACCCGCATCCTGAAAAATGCCTTCCCCTTCTTTTAAATGCACAATATTAAAGAGATAAAAACACACCAAACCCGCATCTAATTTTTCAGGCGAAATTGCCATGGCTTCCATCGTATAAAGCACCCAATAATCGGGATTATCTAGCGTCAACTCGCCATTTTTATAAGGCTGTTGGTTAGCTTCAATAATAGGTAATAGCCAATTTGCGAGCGTTGATTGATCTGCCAACATTACATCAGCATAAAATTCAGCAAGACTTTGTGTGCCGAGTTTTTCAGCCAAAGGTTGCAAAGAGTGGCGTGCATTTAATGTAGCAAGGATTTGAGCTTTTGTTTTAAAACCATGTAAAAGCCAGAAATCAGATAAAGCAATCATCATTTCTGGTTTGTGATTTCTATCTTTATAAGTTCGAGTGCTGTCTGTTAATGCCACGCCTTTTGCATTCTCAGCCTCAAAGCCCTTTTCAGCTTGAGACTTAGTCGGGTGCAATTGAATCGATAACGGTTTTTCAACATCTAAAATCTTTAACAAATAAGGGAGTTCATCACCAAATTGCTGACGGCTTGCCTGTCCAAGTGCGGTCAGATTTTGCGATAAAAATTCAATTAGGGATTGTTTACCTGTTACATCCTCAATTTCAGAAGGTGCTGATGGATGAGCACCTAACCACCACTCTGCATAAGGTTGATCTTTCGCTGAATGTAATCCAATCAATGATGCAATATAGTTTTTTCCGCCCCATGCATAATGCTGTACTTGGCCAGTTAATCGATAAATCATCTTTACCTTCTTTAAAAAAGAATAAGGATAAAAAAATCCGCTTATTTAAAGCGGATCTTTTAGTCTATAAATCTTATTTTGTTAAACTTAAAACAACCGATTCTCCAGCAATCACTTCACCCGATTTTTTCTCGATAGATGAAATTTCATCCATGTTAGAGATAACCACTGGTGTTAAAACTGATTTTGCTTTTGATTCTAATGTTGCTAAATCAAATTCGATTACTGTATCGCCGCGTTTTACGCTTTGACCTTCGTGTGCGATGCGAGTGAATCCTTCACCTTTCAATTCAACGGTATCAATACCGAAGTGAACGAATAATTCAACACCCTCTTTTGATTCCATTGAAAACGCATGGTTGGTTTCAAAAATTTTACCAATTACACCATCAACAGGCGCAACAATTTTGTTACCTGTTGGGCGAATCGCGATACCATCACCTACGATTTTTTCAGAGAAAACAACATCTGGTACATCTTCGATGTTCACAATCTCACCAGAAAGTGGCGCATAAATTTCGACTTCCACTGTTTTGTTTTCTTTTGAACCAAATAATTTGTCAAATAAGCCCATTTTAATCTCCTATCTATTAAAGATGGCTAGTATTTTAACGTAAAACTCTGTTTTTGTATCTAGTTTAACGATTTTTCTGCTAAAAAAGCTTGAATTAATTGCTCAATTTCAGCAGCGGTTGGTTTTTGTAATGCTTCATCAGCTAAGGCTTTCACCTCTTGATAATTCACATGACGAATTAATTTTTTAATACGTGGCACAGAAATTGCACTCATACTAAATTCATCTAAGCCCATACCGAGTAACAATAAGGTTGCTCGTTCATCACCGGCTAACTCACCACACATACCAGTCCATTTACCTTCTGCATGAGAAGCATCAATCACTTGTTTGATCAAGCCGAGCACTGAAGGAGACATTGGATTGTATAAGTGAGAAATTAATTCATTACCACGGTCAACAGCTAGAGTATATTGCGTTAAGTCGTTTGTACCAATACTGAAGAAATCCACTTCTTTCGCTAAGAATTTCGCATTCACCGCTGCAGATGGCGTTTCAACCATGACACCCACTTGGATGTTTTCATCAAAAGCTTTACCTTCTGCACGCAATTCAGCTTTTAAGGTTTCAAGCACTGATTTTAATTCGCGAATTTCTTCTACTGAAATAATCATCGGGAACATCACGGCAAGTTTACCAAATGCAGACGCACGTAATACCGCTCTTAATTGCGCATGTAAAATCTCTCGACGATCAAGGGCAATACGTACTGCACGCCATCCTAAGAATGGGTTCATTTCTTTTGGTAAATTTAAATATGGAAGCTCTTTATCACCGCCGATATCCATGGTACGTAATACCACTAAACGACCTTCCATTGCTTCAACCACTTCTTTATAAGCAATGAATTGCTCTTCTTCGCTTGGCAATTGATCGCGATCCATAAAGAGGAATTCTGTACGGTATAAACCTACCCCTTCTGCACCATTACGATGTGCACCTTCGCAATCGCGAATCGTACCAATATTGGCTACCACATCGACTTTATGACCATCAAGGGTCACCGCTGGTAAATCTTTTAATTTCGCTAATTCTGCTTTTTCTTCAGCGAGTTTTGCTTCTAAGGTTTTTAATTCATCAATTTCAGCTTGAGTCGGATTCACGTAAACACGGTTGTTTACCGCATCCAAAATAAGATAATCACCTGTATTCACTCGTGCTGTGACATCATTTGTCCCTACAATGGCCGGCAATTCAAGTGAACGAGCCATAATTGAGGTGTGAGATGTTCTACCACCAATATCTGTGATAAAACCTAATACTTTTTCTAAATTTAATTGAGCAGTTTCTGATGGAGTTAAATCGTAAGCCACAAGGATGGATTCTTCGGTAATATCACCAAGATCCACAATATGCATGCCTAAAATATTTTTGATTAAACGATTACCGATATCGCGAATATCACCCGCACGTTCTTTTAAGTATTCATCATCAATTTCAGACAACATTTCAACTTGTTGATCGATGATTTTACTTGCTGCCACACTCGCATTCACTTTGTGCGAACGAAGATAATCAATAATTTCTTCTTCTAATTCTTCATCTTCAAGGATCATTAAATGGCCTTCAAAGATGGCCGCTTTTTCTTCACCTAAAGATTTTAATGCACGTTGATGAATAGAATTAAGTTGCTCAACAGCCGCTTCACGCCCAGCATAAAAACGGGCAACTTCTGCCTCAACTTGATCTTCTGAAATTTTTTGCGTATCAAGAACAATTTTTTCTTCTTTTAATACTAAGGCTTTACCAAAAACGATACCTGGTGACGCTGGAATACCTGTAATCATACTTTTACCTTCCGAGATAATTTATTAAAGGTTAAATAAACAATAGCCATAGAATAGAAATCCTATGGCTAATCGTAAATTATTCTAAAGTAGGAATTAATGCGACTAAATGTTCAACGGCTTGTTGTTCGTCTTCACCTTCCGCCGAGATGGTGATTACAGTTCCTTGCGTTAAGCCTAAAGTTTGTAGCTTAAATAGGCTTTTCGCACTTGCACTTTTACCACCGGAGGTCACTGTTACATCAGAAGCAAACGCTTTCGCTTCTTTAACAAATTGCGCCGCTGGACGGGTATGTAAACCATTAGGAGCTGTAATTTCCACATCTTTTGAGAACATAATGTTACCTCTATAGTAATTGTAAAATTTAATCTATAAATCTGCTGTAGTATCTCTATTAAATGCCCAATAATCAAGGCTAAACACAAAAAAACTTGAGCTACATCACGAAATTAGGGGTACTTTATACCTAATTTACAGTAAATTGTCCACTACACAGAAAAATGACGTTGTGATTTTGTCTCACTTAAACTCTCAATTAAGCGATGATAATTCTCATAACGTATTAGTGAAATCCGACCTGCGTCTACCGCTTCACGTAATGCGCAGCCTGGATCATTCAAATGTTTGCAATCTCGGAATTTGCACGTGCCTAAGACATATTGAAACTCACGATAACCTTTGGTGATTTGATCGGGCTCCAAATGCCATAGCCCAAACTCACGAATCCCTGGTGAGTCAATCAAATTACCACCTTGTGGTAAGTGATATAAACGAGAAGAGGTTGTGGTATGTTGTCCCAAGCCAGAGGTTTCACTGATACCGCCTACTTGTGCATTGACTGTTGGTAAAATATGGTTAATTAAACTGGATTTGCCTACCCCTGACTGCCCCACAAAAATGGATGTTCCATCACTTAAAAGTGCGGTCAATTTTTCCATATTTTTTCCGGTTTCAGCAGAAATGATGATGGTCTGATAACCAATATCACGGTAGATCTGTAACTGGCTTTCCACTTCCTGCTCTTGCTCTGCATCCAGTAAATCGCCTTTATTCACCACAATGACAGGTTCGATCCCCGCATTTTCACACACCACTAAATAACGATCGATAATATTGAGTGACAGTACCGGCACCACCGCAGAAACAATAATAATACGATCGATATTCGCCGCGATGGGTTTCAACCCATCATAATAATCTGGACGAGCAATTTCATTTTGTCTTGGATGAATAGCTTCAATCACGCCACTCACACCTTGGAGTTGCTCATTGCCTTGTCGCCAAATCACTTTGTCACCAACCACGAGACTAGAAAGTGTACGACGTAAATTACAACGGAAAATTTCGCCTTGTGCATTTTCCACATCAGCATGAACCGAATAACGCGTAACGACTACCCCATCTTGGCTTTCACCTAGCATATCATCTTGCCATTCCACTTCTTTTTTCTTGTGGCGATGCAAAGCTTTCGCGTTATTTGATTGAATTCGACGAGTTTGATTTTGCGTTAGTTTACGTTTGCTCATAAAGTGCGGTCGTTTTTTCCGATGTTTTTCGTTAAAATAAACGGGATTAAAAAATGTTCATAGGATACCTTATATTATGCAATTAGATAAACAAAATCTGATTTGGATCGATTTAGAAATGACCGGATTAGATCCTGAAAAAGAACGCATTATTGAAATTGCGACCATTGTGACCGATAAAGATCTCAATATTTTAGCTGAAGGACCTGTGATTGCGGTACATCAAAGTGATGAATTATTAAACAAAATGTCGGAATGGTGCGTAAAAACACACACAGCGAATGGCTTAGTGGAACGTGTCAAAGCGAGCAAACTCACCGAACGTGCGGCTGAATTACAAACATTAGATTTTTTAAAACGATGGGTACCAAAAGGTGCTTCACCGATTTGTGGCAACAGCATCGCACAAGATAAACGCTTTCTTTATAAATATATGCCTGATTTAGCGGATTATTTCCATTATCGTCATCTAGATGTGAGCACGTTAAAAGAATTAGCCGCTCGCTGGAAACCCGAAATTTTAGACGGGTTCAAAAAAGGCAATACTCATTTAGCCCTTGATGATATTCGAGAGTCAATAAAAGAGTTAGCTTACTACCGTGATCACTTTATTAATCTGGGTTGATGAAAACTTAGGCAAACTCAACCATTTGCGAAATCTGCACTTGCGTTGAATAAATTTTTTCGTATAATGTTGCCTCATTCACCAATGTGAAATGCGGGAATAGCTCAGTTGGTAGAGCACGACCTTGCCAAGGTCGGGGTCGCGAGTTCGAGCCTCGTTTCCCGCTCCAAATTTTCACATGAATGCCCTGCGGGAATAGCTCAGTTGGTAGAGCACGACCTTGCCAAGGTCGGGGTCGCGAGTTCGAGCCTCGTTTCCCGCTCCAAATTCTCAATCCGTTGCTGAAAAGCAGCGGATTTTTTATTGTATTTTCCCTACATATTCCCTTCAAAATACGATAAAATCCCCCAGAAACTTTAACCTAAAAAATCACTCTAAGAATGACCGAATTAACCCAATACATTCCTGATGAAGGCACGATGCTCCGTTTTGGTAAAAAACTGGCAGAAGTGCTTGTAAAACAACCGAAAGATAATGCCATTGTGCTTTATTTTAATGGCGATCTTGGTGCAGGGAAAACCACCCTGACTCGTGGAATGGTGCAAGGTTTAGGCTACCAAGGCAATGTCAAAAGCCCTACTTATACGTTAGTGGAAGAATATAGCATTGCAGGGAAAATGATTTATCATTTCGATTTATATCGTCTTGCCGATCCTGAAGAATTGGAATTTATGGGCATTCGTGATTATTTCAGCCCAAATTGTATCTGCTTAATCGAATGGGCAGAAAAAGGTGAGGGCATCTTGCCTGAGGCTGATTTACTAGTAAATATTGATTATTACGACGATGCTCGCAACATTACGCTAATTGCTCAAAACTCAGTGGGTGAGCATATTTTGACACAACTATAAAATTGATTTACATGAAAGCAAAATTTTCGTTTCTTTTTGGAATATTTTCTCTAATTTCTACCACCGTATTTGCCGCACCACAATGGACAATCGCCATTGATCCTGGTCATGGCGGTAAAGATCCCGGTGCAATCGGAAAAAACCTCGGCATTTATGAAAAGAATGTCACCCTTTCTATCGCTCGAGAATTAAAAGCCTTATTAGATAAAGATCCTAATTTCAAAGGTGTCTTAACACGCAGTAGCGATTACTACATTTCCGTGCCAGAACGTTCTGAAATCGCACGTAAATATAAAGCTAATTTTCTCGTATCTATCCACGCCGACTCCTCCCTGAATTCAGACCAACGTGGTGCATCAGTTTGGGTGCTATCCAATCGCCGTGCCAATGATGAAATGGGACAATGGTTAGAAGATGATGAAAAACGCTCTGAGCTTTTAGGTGGTGCAGGAAAAGTACTTTCCAATAACAATGACAAATATTTAGATCAAACCGTACTCGATCTACAATTTGGTCATAGCCAACGTACAGGCTATGAACTTGGTAACAGCATTTTACGTCGCTTTGCTCGAGTCACATCCTTAAGCCGTAGTACCCCACAACATGCAAGCCTTGGCGTATTACGTTCACCCGATATTCCTTCAGTTCTGGTGGAAACGGGATTCCTTTCCAATATGGAAGAAGAACAGAAACTGAATACCATTGCTTATCGTCGTCGTATTGCTTATATGATTTACGAAGGTTTGGTTGCTTATCGTAATGGTAATTTAAAAGCAATTGCCGTTCCACCTAGTGATGAGCAAGACAGCAAATCTACAAAATCAAACGATAAAAACAATGAAAAATCTGACCGCACTTCTGATGTGAAAGACAGCGGTATTCGCCATAAAGTGAAACCAGGTGAAAGCATTGGTAGCCTAGCAAATAAATATGATGTCAAAGTCAGCGAAATCATTGAGTTAAATAAACTGAAACGCAAAGAACTTTGGTTAAATGAAACCATTAAGATTCCTGATAATGGCAAAGGCAAAAAAACGGAAGAACCGATCAAAAAAGAAGAGAAAAACACCGAAAAAGCTGACCGCACTTCCGATGTCAAAGACAGCGGTGTACGTCATAAAGTGAAACCAGGTGAAAGCATTGGTAGCTTGGCGAACAAATATGATGTGAAAGTCAGTGAAATTATTGAGTTAAATAAACTGAAACGTCAAGAGCTTTGGCTGAATGAAACCATTAAAATTCCTGATAACGGCAAAGGCAAAAAGGTAGAAGAAAAACCTAAAGCAGATGATAAAGCCAAAGCCGACAACAAAGGAAAAAATAGCAAGATTGTTGAAGCTGAAAAAGCCGTTTCTAAAAAAGATAAAAAACAAGAAAAAACCGAGAGTAAAAAAGAACCTGAGAAAAAAGGTAACGATAAAAAAGACACATCTTCAAAAGAGAATGACAAGAAAGATAATAGTAAGAAAGAAACTCCGCTTTACCATACAGTAAAAGCTGATCAAACTCTCTATGCTATCTCTCGTGAATACAATGTACCGGTTAATCGTCTTTTAAAACTGAACCCGACATTGAAAAATGGCAAAGTCGTGACTGGGCAAAAAATCAAACTTAAAGAAAAATAAGGAATCCTATGGCAATCAAAATTCTTTCTCCACAGCTGGCTAATCAAATTGCCGCAGGTGAAGTGGTCGAACGCCCTGCCTCTGTGGTGAAAGAATTGGTGGAAAACAGCCTTGATGCGGGTGCCAATAAAATTCATATTGATATTGAAAACGGCGGCGCCAGTCTGATTCGTATTCGAGATAATGGCAGTGGCATTCCTAAAGAGGAATTAAGACTCGCACTCGCTCGACACGCAACCAGTAAAATTGCCGATCTCGATGATCTAGAAGCCATTTTAAGTTTAGGTTTCCGCGGTGAAGCCCTTGCCAGTATCAGCTCGGTTTCTCGTCTCACGCTTACCTCTCGCACTGCAGAGCAAAATGAAGCGTGGCAAGTCTATGCACAAGGACGAGAGATGGAAACCATAATCAAACCTGCGTCTCATCCAGTCGGCACGACAGTTGAAGTGGCGAATCTCTTTTTTAACACGCCAGCTCGTCGTAAATTCTTACGCACCGATAAAACAGAATTTGCTCATATTGATGAAGTCATTCGCCGAATTGCTTTAGCAAAATTTAATATCGCTTTTACGCTCACTCATAACGGCAAAATTGTTCGACAATACCGCCCTGCGGCAAATGAAGAACAACAACTAAAACGCGTTGCTACCATTTGTAGCGATGATTTTGTTCAACATGCCTTACGTATTGATTGGAAACATGATGATCTGCATCTTTCTGGCTGGGTGGCGACACCTGAATTTACCCGTTCTCAGAATGATTTAAGCTATTGCTATATCAATGGACGAATGGTGCGTGATAAAGTGATCACCCACGCCATTCGTCAAGCTTATGCGGAGCATTTGCATACTGAGCAATACCCTGCATTTGTACTATTTATCGATCTCAATCCACATGATGTCGATGTCAACGTGCACCCAACAAAACACGAGGTACGTTTCCATCAAGCTCGTTTAATTCATGATTTTATCTGCCAAGGCGTAACAAATGCACTCAATGCCATTCCTCAAGCTGAATTGGATTTAATGCCAGCGATGAATGAGGCAAGAGAGCCTTCGGCTTCATATCAACCTCACTATGAAACAAAACCTAATCGTGCAGCGGCAGGGCAAAATATTTTCGCCTCGCATTATAATCAGCCTCGTGAAAAACAATCAGAAAATCGACCGCACTTTTCAAACCGTAGTGAGTTCGTTCCGTCGTATGGTTATCGTGAACAACCTACAAAGATCGAACAACGCTTATATGGGGAATTAGTACGTCCAACAGAAGCATCTCAAGTTTTAACAACACCTGTCGTTGAACAACAACTCCCACAGACAAGTAATGCAGGCTATTTACGTGCATTGGCATTAATTGAAAATAAAGCATTGCTTTTACAACGAAATCAGCAGTTTTATTTGATGTCATTAGCTAAATTGCAAACCTTAAATTATGAATTAACCTTACAACAAGGTGAAATTTCACAACAGCCGTTGCTCATTCCGATTATTTTTCGCTTAGATGAAAAACAATTTGAACAATGGCAAAAACAAAAAGCCTATTTTCAACAAAGTGGTTTTGAATTCATTGAGAATGAAGCCCAGCTACGCCTTACATTAAACAAAGTACCAGCTATTTTACGTACACAAAATTTACAAAAATGTGTGGTGAGCCTGCTTGCTGAACATCTAGAAAATATGCCTGATTTCCTGACCGCACTTTGTCATACGCTAGAGATGAAACCGATTGAGGTGTTAGCGGATGCAGTCAGCTTATTAAGTGAAACGGAACGCTTACTGAATAAAGCTCATCAAGAAAAATTTAATACATTACTGAAACCAATTAACTGGCAGCCTTTTTTAACTGATTTGTAATATGACACAACAAACTGACTCCAAACCAACCGCACTTTTTCTGATGGGGCCGACGGCCTCCGGAAAAACGGATCTTGCTATTCAATTACGTCAAAGCCTGCCAGTAGAAGTGATCAGTGTCGATTCTGCATTAATTTATAAAGGTATGGATATTGGTACAGCAAAGCCTTCTAAAGAAGAACTATCCCTTGCCCCTCACCGCTTAATCGATATTTTAGATCCCGCTGAAAGTTATTCTGCGATGAATTTTCGTGATGATGCACTCAGAGAAATGGCTGATATTACCGCGCAAGGTAAAATTCCGCTTTTGGTTGGCGGCACTATGTTGTATTACAAAGCATTGATTGAAGGCCTTTCTCCCCTTCCATCTGCTGATGAAAAGTTACGGTTAGAGATTGAAGAAAAAGCGCAGAAATTTGGCTGGCCAGCACTTCATCAAGAATTACAAAAAATTGATCCTATTTCTGCAGAGCGTATCAATCCAAATGATTCGCAGCGAATTAATCGTGCATTAGAAGTATTCTATTTAACGGGCAAATCATTAACGGAATTAACCGAACAAAAAGGCGAAGAATTGCCTTATCAATTTTTACAATTTGCTATTGCACCAGAAAATCGCGCGGTGTTACATCAACGTATCGAACAACGTTTCCATAAAATGATCGAATTAGGTTTCCAAGAAGAGGTTGAAAAACTCTATCAACGAGAAGATCTCCATCCTGATTTGCCTTCTATCCGCTGTGTGGGCTATCGACAAATGTGGGAATATTTACGTGGTGACTATGATCATGAAGAAATGGTCTTCCGCGGTATTTGTGCAACCCGACAATTAGCCAAACGACAAATCACCTGGCTGCGCGGCTGGAAAACACCATTAAATTGGCTAGATAGTCTACAACCGCAACAGGCCAAAGAAATCGTACTACGCAAGATTGACGAACATTTTAAGGGGTAAATTATGGCGCTTTCACTTCCGCTTTCGACGGAAAAACTCATTCAACTTGGCGAAGTGCTTTGCCAATATTTCCCTGAAATGAATCTTGATGAATTAACCCAACAAATCGAGCGAGACGCAACAGATCTCACGACTCCAATCGGACAAATCAACTATGCCATCAGTCTGTCTGATTTCTTGGAAAAAGTCTTAAAAAAACACCCGCACTTTTTAGCCCAATGGTGGCAAACACCTCCTCAATTTTCAGATTGTCAACATTATGCTAGCCGTTTAGCTGAGCGACTCTCCGTTACCCAAAACGAAGAACAGCTTTACAAAACGCTACGAGATTTTCGTAATCAAGAAATGGCGAAACTCAGTTTCTGTCAAAGCTTGAATCTTGCCACCGTAGAAGAAATTTTTATTCGTCTTTCTAAACTTGCTGAGAGTCTTATCATTGGTGCAAGAGACTGGCTGTACAAACAAGCTTGCGAAGAAATGGGCACGCCTTGTGATGAACATGGCAACCCTCAGCAACTCTATATTCTTGGCATGGGAAAATTAGGTGGTTTTGAGCTAAATTTCTCCTCTGATATTGATTTAATTTTTACCTATCCCTCACAAGGTGAAACCGTCGGTGCAAGACGAGCCGTTGATAATGCTAAATTTTTTACCCGTTTAGGACAACGTCTGATTAATGCATTGGATCAATTTACGCCAGATGGCTTTGTCTATCGTACAGATATGCGTCTTCGTCCTTTTGGCGATAGTGGTGCACTTGCCTTAAGTTTTTCTGCGATGGAACAATATTACCAAGATCAGGGGCGAGATTGGGAACGCTATGCCATGATCAAAGGTCGTATTTTAGGCGGTGATGCGCAAGATCCCAATGTAAAAACCTTACAACAATTACTTCATCCTTTTGTGTATCGACGCTATATTGATTTTAGTGTGATTCAAGCTTTACGTGAAATGAAAGGTAAAATTGAGCGTGAAGTTCGTCGTCGTGGCTTAAAAGACAATATTAAACTAGGTGCAGGCGGGATTCGAGAAATCGAATTTATTGTGCAAGTTTTTCAACTGATTCGTGGTGGACGTGAGATTAAGCTCCAACAACATGAATTACTTAAACTTCTGCCCGAAATACGGGATCTTGGTTTAATTACGCCTCAACAATATCATGAATTAAGAGACGCTTATATCTTCCTTCGTCGTACTGAAAACGTGCTACAAGCTATTGATGATCAACAGACGCAACTTCTCCCAACTGATGAAGAAAATCGCCTTAGATTAAGGGTCGCTTGTCGAGAATATACTTACTTAGATGAGAACAATCAAACTACGATGAAATCTTATCCAATTGAAAACTGGGATGATTTCTATCAAATACTACAAGCACACCAACAAAAAGTGCGGTCAGTTTTTGATGCATTAATTGGTGAAGAAAAAGATGAACGTAGCGATGACAATAATCAGTGGATTGATTTTTTAGAAAGTGACCTCGATGATATTGAACAAATGCTGATTGATAATCACATTGATGAAGACGCAATTTCCGATATCTTAGATAAACTGATTCAATTCAAAGAGGGGCTTGCGCGCCGTGTTATTGGCTCTCGTGGTCGAGAAGTTCTAGCTCACTTATTACCAAATATCTTTACCCAAATATTTGAGCAAAAAAATTACCGCACTTTATTGCCACGCATTCTCAATATTATCGATAAAATTGCGAGTAGAACGACGTATTTAGAATTGCTCTTAGAAAATCCTCAAACCATTAAGCAGCTTATTGAACTATGTGCGCAATCCCAGATGATTGCCGAACAAGTCGCTCGTTACCCTATTCTACTCGATGAATTATTAAATACTGAAGCGCTACGTAATCCATTGCCGTTCACACAGTATCCTGATGAATTGAAGCAATATATGCTACGATTACCGCAAGATGATGAAGAACAATTTATTGACGGTTTACGCCAATTCAAACAGTCTATTTTATTACGTGTTGCAGCCGCCGATATTCTCGGCGTATTGCCTGTTATGAAAGTGAGCGATCATCTCACTTATCTAGCTGAAGCAATTATTGATGCCGTTGTCAATTTTGCCTGGCAACAAATCAGTCAACGCTTTGGTGTACCCGAACATCTAGTAGGTAAAACAGAAAAAGTTTTTTTAGTAATTGGCTACGGTAAATTAGGCGGAATTGAACTCGGTTATAAATCTGATTTGGATTTAGTCTTTTTATACCAATCCGTTGAAGGTCAAACCATTGGTGGAAAAAAATCCATTGATAGCAATCAATTCTATTTAAGATTGGCTCAAAAAATTGTCAGTATTTTTAGTATGAATACGAGTGCTGGTATACTCTACGATGTTGATATGCGATTACGACCTTCAGGCGATGCAGGCTTATTAGGCTGTTCACTTCAAGCATTTGAAAACTATCAACTCAATGAAGCATGGACTTGGGAAAAGCAAGCACTTGTCCGTAGCCGTGCTATTTTTGGAGAAACTGAATTAAAAACAGAATTTGAAAAAATTCGCTGTAATGTGCTTTCTGCTCAAAGAGATATTAATCAGCTAAAAATTGAAGTAAGAGACATGCGTGAAAAAATGTACGAACATTTATCTCACACAAAAGAAGGCTTTTTTAATATCAAAACAGATCGTGGCGGCATTACCGATATTGAATTTATCGCCCAGTATCTGATGCTCGCAAATGCCCCAGCTAATCCAATATTAACCAAATGGTCTGATAATGTCCGTATCTTTGATTCCATGGCAGAATATCACATTATTTCTCTAGCAGAATGTGAAAAGCTCAAATCCTGTTACGTGACACTGCGTAATAAAATCCATCACCTAAACTTATTAGGAAAGCCTGTCATTGTTGATGATTCGGAATTTATAGAAGAAAGAGAATTTGTTTGTTCTTTCTGGCATAAGCTCTTTTCTTAAAAAATTAAAGGAGTCTATCCCCAGATATTTGGGATAAACTCCTTTTTATATATTCTTTACGTAAAAACAGCCTAACTTTCTACCGCACTTATATTGTCAAAGTAATCTTTAACAAAACTCCATAAACAAAAACCCCAAGCTCTTCAGCTCGGGGTTCACATTCAGTACCTGGCGGTGTCCTACTCTCACATGGGGAAGCCCCACACTACCATCGGCGCATCGGCGTTTCACTTCTGAGTTCGGTATGGGGTCAGGTGGGACCACCGCTCTATCG